>ERZ773070.42-NODE-42-length-94602-cov-5.992120_pt1 | contig 94602 bp, 81 predicted proteins | sample MGYA00580618_ERZ773070 | MGnify/ENA primary metagenome ERZ773070 (study PRJEB29015, sample SAMEA2738023) | human oral metagenome | biome: human oral; feature: human-associated habitat; material: dental | place: China | collected 2019 ...
TAGTTATAAAAGACGGAAAAACGACCAAGTACATTATATCTTTCTATGATTCATATAAAATAATAGAAGAATTATATCATTGGTGCGATGTGTACGGAAGTGTGAATGCTAACTTTAATTTAACTCCTAAGCAATATCATCCAAAATTGGTATCGCTTGCACCATCATTTGGAATAAGAGTTTGGGGAATTGCCAACACTATACTTTTTGCTCTTACTAATCTCGCAAAAACTATCAAATACACCAGAGAATCATTTAGTTATCGTAAGTTTTTAGGGAAATATAAAAGAATGTATACTCTTCGTCTACCATATAAAAGCTATGAAAAGAGTCGTACTATCGATATAAAAAACAATTATATATTTTCACTTAATACACTGTGGTACAACGATGAATGGAATAAAAACGATGAAGGAGTAAACAAAACTCGAGCTAACTTTATAAGAGCGTGTAAAGATATAAAAACGATCGACTTTGAAGGAGGAATGGTATCTTCGAAACTCAGCCAATCATCGAATAGCTTATTCGCAGACTGTCTGTATCACAAGACAATAGCAATGAAAACATGGCTTTATAAAACATGTAAATCATTCGTGGTTTTCAATACTCCTGCCTTTTGGAATTGTCATGGATGGAAACTCGCAGAGTACTTAGCTCTTGGAAAGGCAATCGTATCTACCGATTTATCGAATGATTTACCTGCTCCTTTGATAAATGGAGAAAACATACATATTACAGACAATAGCCAAGAGGCAATCGGAAAATCTATATTATTTATAATGAATAACATTGAGTATCGTGATAAACTCGGAAATAATGCTCGTCGATACTGGGAAAAATACGGCACTCCCGTAAAATCTTTGGAATTATTGGGGTGTGTAGGGAATTAACTTATTAGCAATTAGTAAATAAAATGAAAAAAATTCTATTGGCATTCGGTACTCGTCCGGAGGCAATAAAAATGGCTCCGCTAGTAAACAAATTCAAAGAGTATACTTCAGATTTTCAGACTATTGTCTGCGTCACCGGGCAACATCGTCAGATGCTCGATAGTGTATTGAAGCTCTTCGATATTGTGCCCGACTATGACTTGGACATAATGAAGCCCAGGCAGGATTTGTATGATATCACATCGCGTGTAATACTCGGAATGCGTGATGTACTCCGAGTGTCGCAGCCCGATATTGTATTTGTTCACGGCGACACCACTACTTCGATGGCTGCGGCAATAGCTGCATTTTACAGCCAAATACCTGTAGCTCACGTAGAAGCAGGTTTACGAACATATAATATCTACAGTCCTTGGCCAGAAGAGATAAACCGTCAGATTACGGGACGTATCGCTCGGTGGCACTTATCACCTACCGAGATATCGAAACATAACCTATTGAAAGAGAATGTCCTCGCCGACAATATTTTTGTTACCGGCAATACCGTTATAGATGCTTTGCTATGGGTAAACAATAAAATAATAAACGACAAAGCATTGTCCGATAGTTTAACCCGACAGATATCGAACATCGGTTACGATATTTGTCGCCTGCAAGATGGTAAACGTCTGATACTCATCACTGGGCATCGTCGCGAGAACTTCGGTGAAGGATTTTTGAATATCTGTATGTCTATCAAAGAATTGGCTAAGAAATATACGAATGTCGATTTTGTTTATCCTATGCATCTCAATCCTAATGTACGCAAGCCTATCAAAGAGATTTTCGGCGATATCGATAGCCATCAAGGAAGAGCTGCCGACAACATCTATTTCATCGAACCACTCGATTACCTTCCTTTTGTCTTTCTTATGGGGAAATCTCACCTATTGCTTACCGATAGCGGAGGGGTACAAGAAGAGGCTCCCGGACTTGGCAAACCCGTACTTGTAATGCGCGATACCACCGAACGCCCCGAAGCAGTAGAGGCAGGCACAGTGGCTTTGGTCGGTACCGATAGGCAATGTATTGTAGACAAGGTATCTTCGTTGCTCGACGATGAGTCTATCTATCGAGCTATGTCGAAGGCACGAAATCCTTATGGCGACGGGAAAGCTTGCAGTCGGATAGTAGATTTATTCAGACATCTGATCTAATACCCCACACACCCAACGGCAGGAGATAATCGGGCACAACATCTGGTCTCTCTCTCTGAGATGATAGTAATATTGCGGCTACACGTGGCTTTTTGTTTATAAAAACACATACTCGAGTGCCTCGTAGATTTCGTCTTTCGACAATTTGCAGTTGCAGTGAAATTTGCCTATATCTTCGAGCAAGGTGAAGTTTATCGTATTGATAGTGTTTTTCTTATCGTGCTGCATAAAGGCATATATTTCATCGAAGTCGCGGCAACCAATCGGTATGGCTGTATAATGCTCTTTTACAAAAGAGTGCAGTCGGTGGAGCTCTTTTGGGGGGAACTTGTAGTGTATTACCGACAGATATAGTTCGCACACCATTCCCCAAGCGACAGCGTGCCCGTGAGTAAGCTCTATTTTTCGGTTTGCTGCCAGAGCCTCAAAAGCGTGTGCAAACGTATGCCCGAAGTTCAATGCTCGCCGTTCGTTGCGGTCGTATCGGTCTATCTTCGCCAGATATTGCTTAATCTCTATATCTCTTCTTATCAGATTGCTAAGAAGTTTTTTATCGATATTCTCCAAATCGATATCGTATGTCTGCCGTAGCAAATCGGAGTCCGATATAAGACCGTATTTGAGCATTTCGGCATATCCGTCGGCTTTTGCCGTATAAGGCAACGTATCTATTAAATCTGTATCTATCAATATCCATTTGGGGTCGGCAAAGACACCCACTTCGTTTTTCAGACCGGCGAAGTTTATCCCCGTCTTACCGCCTATCGATGCGTCTACCATTGCCATAAGTGTGGTAGGAATATTCACGAAATCGCAGCCTCTTTTGAAGGTTGCTGCCACGAAGCCTCCAAGGTCGGTAGTGATACCGCCTCCAATATTTACGATCAACGATTGGCGGTTTGCTCCCTCATTATCAAGCCATTGCCATAGCGACACGGCTTCGTCTATCGACTTAGTGCTTTCGACGGCTACCATCTTATATACCGACCTTATGCCTGTACTTCGAAGGCTTTCTATAATATCTATAAATATATCATACACAGTACTATCTATAACGACAAATATACCATCGTCGCGATATTTGCCTACTATTTTCTCAATATTTCGCACTAAGTTCGAATACAATATTTTCATCGGATGTTAGAAGCTTTTTGCAGTGCAAAGTTAAGTGATTTTTTTTGCTTTTTATTGATAGAAAAAGCTACTTGTTTTTATAAAAATTATTATCTTTGTATCGTTGTACAAGATAGATATTTTTATCTATTTACAACTATAATCATCTTATTATCAGTAACTTTTATTTTTTTATATTATTAACCAAATTATTTTTTTAAACAATGAAAAGACAAATTTTTAGTATTACTGCATTATTATTACTTGTAGCTACGGCATTGACTATGAGCAGCTGCAAAAAAGACACTCCCACTATCAAAAGGCAATGGCTATTGTTAGATGGAGAAGACAAGAACATGGTAGATATTTCATGTACTAAAGAAGGGTATATTATTATGGCAGAGCCAAGTGAAGAAACTGCCAAGAAGCATAACTTACCTAAAGACACCTATTTCATAACCTCCTCGTATGAAATAATTGAGATTAAAAGTACAAGCAAAACATCCGGGGTCGTAAAAATAAAAGGGGAAAAGGGGAAAATAGAAGATCTTAGCTATAGAAACCTCAATAATAAGGTCGTGATATTTGGTTTTCCAAATGAAAAAGCAGGTAAGATAATCATTTCATCTATTGGGGCAGAGGCTTTCGAAAGTAAAATACCTCTTCAAGAGTATCCTGCAAAAGATTAGATGTCAAGGAGAATATCGCACAGATAAATCACTAATAACACGATTGTTACCTATCGGCTCATAGCCGAATATTCGGCACGAAAGCAACGACCGTAAAAGAATAAAGAGGCTATCCGAAAGGGTAGCCTCTTTTCTTTTTTCTCTGCAAATTTATTTACCTGTATTTAAGGTAGATTCTTCGTACTTTTCCGGTCGGCAGACACTATCCTCTTTAAACGCAAAACCTCTCTTCTGAGATGCACAATCTCTTCGTTTTGTTTCTCAATAGTCTGTAATAGAGGATTCAACTCTTCGTCGTTGATAGACTTTGGAAACTGAGTCTCGACTCGTCCAATAAAGTCGCTCAAAACATTCATATAGTTTACAAACGCATTGTATTCAGACTCATAGTGTGTACCCATACGATTGCCATCGCTCGTATACAGATGACTATCCATAAAATAGAAGTGAGACACATCTTGTAGCCTCAGCCAATCGGCTTGCAACAAGCTATCGGGAAAGACATGTACTTTTTTCGACATCGCATAAAGCTTATTCAATGCCTCGTTTTGCAGCTCATTACCGCAATAAGCCGTAAGGCTTTTATCGTCGTTTGTCCACGATATAGGGTCGGGTACAGGCAAAGTGCCTATCGGAGTATTTTGAGCGACAGTATCTACCGGTGTAGAGAACGATATGCCGTTTCTATCGGCATAGTCGGGCAAAGCCCTGAAAAACTCGAATATCCCGCTATGTTCGTTATTCGTAATACCAAGTATATCGTATCCGCACATTATGTTGAAAACACTCTCTTTATCAGGCGATTTGCCTATCCAACTCATAAACTTATCGGCAGTAAGCGGATATTCGTCCCACTCCCATTGCGAGAAACGGAAATTAAAATTGTCGCTGAGCACATTATCGCGTATAAGTAGCTTCATCTTTGACAGATACGGATGATTATAAACGAAATGCGGACTCTTGTAACCCATTATGTGTTTTGCACCTTCGGTGATAATAGTACGAAAACCCATCTCCGACGCTTTTTTACCTATCTCATCGGAGTATATCATCGAGGTATTGAATAGCACATTAGGCTTATAACCAAACAGTTGCTCTATCTTTCGGCTCTGTTGCAATACTTGTCGCCGAAACTCGTTGTCGTCGAATACCGACGATAGCGAATACGAATAAGGCATCGCCAGAAACTCCACCTTGCCTGTCTTAGCCAGAGCATCGAACGAGTCTATCACCTCAGGAGCAGACTCTTCGAACCTTTCGAGAGCTATACCCGATATCGCAAACGACACCCTGAAATTGGAGTCGGCATTTTCGAGCATATCGAGCATAAGACGATTGGCGGGAAGATAACATTTTTCACTCTTATTTTTCAGATTATTATCGTTGGCATAGTCATCGTAATAATAGTGATCGTTGTCTATATCGACAAACGTATAATGTTTTAATACAGGCTCTTCGTGAACAAGAAATATAAAATTGACGTTTTTCATATAAAAAGTGAGAATGCACGATTAATTCAATTTTTCAAATATACGAATTTATTCTCACTTATAAATCGATTGATACGAGATTTTTTATTAATTTCGCTTTGCGGAAAATGAAACGGAAGTGGTACCATAATCGACACGATAAATGGAATCTAATTGGGCAATAAAAGAAATAAGCGACGAAGAGCATAAGATTATCAATCGACTATCGGAAGAGTTGACAGTATCGCAAGACATAGCCAAACTATTGGTAATACGCGGAATAAATTCTTTTGATGAGGCTAAAGATTTTTTTCGTTCGTCGCTCGACAAACTCCACGACCCTTTTCTTATGAAAGATATGTCGATAGCAGTCGATAGAGTAAACAAGGCTCTGCGTAAGCAGGAGAAGATACTCGTTTACGGCGATTACGATGTCGACGGAGTTACGGCGGTATCGGTCGTTTATGGCTTCCTCAAACAATACACCAAACTCATAAGATACTATATTCCCGACCGTTACACAGAAGGATACGGTATATCGTACAAAGGTATCGACTATGCCAGAGACAACGGTTTCTCGCTTATAATAGCCTTAGACTGTGGTATAAAAGCAAACGAAAAGGTCGATTATGCTGCCAAATACGGTATAGACGTAATAATTTGCGACCACCATACGCCGGGCAGCGAATTGCCGAAAGCTATTGCCGTATTAGACCCTTATCGTTCCGACTGTCGATACCCCTACTCTCATCTTTCGGGTTGTGGCGTGGGTTTCAAGCTGGTAGAGGCATTGTGTATCTCAAACGGTCTTAGAAAAGAAGATGCCTTCAAATATCTCGACCTTGTGGCTGTAAGTATAGCCTCCGACATAGTGCCTATCACGGGAGAGAACAGAATATTAGCACAATACGGCTTGCGTAAACTAAACAAACAGCCTTCGGCCGGACTGAAGTCTATCAAAGAGGTATGCGGTATAGCCGATAAAACGGTAGATATATCAGACATTGTATTCAAGATAGGACCTCGCATAAATGCCTCAGGGCGTTTGTATAACGGCTCCGAAGCTGTTCAATTGCTTACATCGAGCAACGACGAGGTATTGCTACGAAAGTCGACCGATATAGACAGTTACAATAGCGAACGAAAAGATATGGATAAAAGCACTACCGAAGATGCCAAACGACAGTTCTGCCAACAGCCCGACTATTGCAACAAAAAATCGATCGTACTCTACAACCCTTTGTGGAACAAGGGTATAGTAGGTATCGTAGCATCGCGTATAGCAGAAGAATTTTGCCGTCCGACGATAATACTTACCGATAGCGACGACGGTCTGATAGCCGGTTCGGGCAGAAGTGTAGTGGGATTCGACTTGTATTCGGCTATCGATTCGTGTTCAGACCTTCTGGTAACTTTCGGCGGGCACCCTTACGCTGCCGGTCTGGCAATGAAAAAAGAGTCGTTAGACGAATTTATAACCCGTTTCGACAACTTTGTAAACAACAATATTCTACCCGAACAGCTTATACCTCAAATAAATATAGATACCGAAATAAATTTTGCCAATATCTCGGCCAAGTTCATACGTATCGTCAAACAGTTTGCTCCGTTTGGTCCCCACAATATGAAGCCCGTATTTTGTACCAGGCGATTACGAGATTTTCGTTCTCAAAGTAGACTGATAGGGAAAGACAATGTTCATGCCAAACTGGTGTTAACACAAGACAATAAAATATTCTTCGATGGAGTAGCTTTTTGTTCGGGATATATGCGAGATTATAATATGGAAAAGATTATAAATCACTTACGTAGCGGTGGTTATATAGATATTTGCTATACCATGGAAGAAAATAGCTTCAACGGCACTACCACCAATCAGCTGATGATTAGGGATATAAAAACTTCATAGTATTGATAGATGTTATCTATCATTTTTCATAAAAAAATGCTTACCTTTGAACATAAATATCAGTATATTTATACGATGTACAAACTATTGAATACAAGCTACTTCAATTCGAACACAACATTTTCAGACATGAAAATAATTCTCTTTTATAGGTAAATTCTATTTTACTTATAAAAGAGTTTTTTTATACTGCGTATGGCTTTTGAATGAACTATAAGCAATCAATTGAAAGATAATCAAATATGGACAATACATTTTTTAGTAAATTTACGCCGAAGGAGCCGAAGTTTTTCCCCTTGTTGGAGTCTTTGGCAGAGGTATCGCACAAGTCGGCAGAGCAACTAATCTCTTGTGTAAAAGACAATAAACCCGAAATATTACAGCGCATAAGAGACCTTGAACACGAAGGCGACCGTGTAATCGAAAAAGTATATTACGAACTCAACGATACGTTCATCACGCCTTTCGACCGCGAGGATATAAATTCATTAGCCAACGGTATCGACGACGTTACAGACCAGATATATGGCTGTGCCAAACGCATAACGTTCTACAAACCGAAACAAATACCTCGGGCTGCCGAAGAGATAGCCCAGATGGTGCTCGAAGGCACACAATATATGCACAAGGCAATAGGAGAGTTGCACTCGCTTAAGAAAAAAGCAGGCGAAATAGAGAAATATTGCAACAAACTGCACGAGATAGAGAGCCAAGCCGACGAAGTGTTTCAGAATTTCACCATCGAACTGTTCGAAAACTATACCGATGCAATAGAGATAATCAAACTCAAAGAGATTGTCAACGTACTCGAAGGCATCACAGACGAGATAGACCATATCGGTAAGACCATAAAAATAATAATTGTAAAATACGCATAATAAGCAATACATCGTAAATATAACACTCTAAAAACACTTATATCTTGTGGTTTTATTAGTAACAATCGTACTGCTCGCTCTTTTGTTCGATTTCATCAATGGCTTCCACGACGCAGCCAACTCTATCGCTACAATTGTTTCCACGCGGGTACTGACACCTTTTCAAGCAGTTATTTGGGCTGCTTTTTTCAATTTTGTCGCCTTTTTTATCTCGAAGTTCATCATCGGAGAGTTCGGCATAGCCAACACCGTATCCAAAACCGTAGTAGAGAGTTATCTTGTAGGTAGTGTCGCACTGAAAGTGATACTTTCGGGCGTCTTGGCTGCCGTGGTTTGGAATCTGCTTACGTGGTGGCTGGGCATTCCGTCGTCGTCGTCGCATACCCTCATCGGAGGATTTGCGGGGGCAGCCATAGCCGCTTGGGGCTGGCAAGCCGTGCACGGCGAAGTGGTGTTCAAGATAGCGGCATTCATACTAATCGCCCCTCTGGTAGGTATGGTTACGGCAATGATTATCACTATTATAATCGAGCATATCTGTAAAAAAATTAATCCGCACAAGGCAAACCACTGGTTCAAGAGACTGCAACTGCTCTCGTCGGCTCTCTTTAGTATCGGACACGGTATGAACGACTCGCAAAAAGTAATGGGTATCATAGCCGCAGCAATGATAGCAGCTCACTCTCTGGGCTTGGCAGGTGGCATACACTCTATCAACGACTTGCCGAGTTGGGTGCCAATCACATGTTTTACAGTGATCTCTATCGGCACTATGAGCGGTGGTTGGCGAATAGTAAAAACTATGGGTTCTAAGATAACCAAAGTAACACCATTCGAGGGCGTAGTAGCAGAAACAGCAGGAGCTATTACTCTGTATATGACCGAAATACTTAAAATTCCTGTCTCCACCACACACACTATCACGGGTGCTATCATCGGTGTTGGAGCTACCAAACGTCTCTCGGCTGTACGCTGGGGAGTAACCCAAAGTCTGCTTGTGGCTTGGCTGCTTACGATACCTGTAAGTGCTTTACTTGCAGGCATTATTTATAAAATCGTAGCTTTATTCTAAAAATAATTTGTTATGAATAAGATTCTGAAGAAGATAGAATTTTCTTCACTCGTAACGGGATTTGTCGTAGAAGCACCTGAGGTGGCTCGCTCTTGCCGAGCAGGGCACTTTGTCATAGTCCGTACGGGCGAAAAGGGCGAGCGTATACCGCTTACAATCGCCGATAGCGACAAAGAGGCAGGCACTATATTGATTATAATACAAAGAGTAGGCATCTCTACCAACAAGCTGTGCGACCTCAGCGAAGGCGACTACATAACGGACTTGGTAGGTCCTCTGGGACAATCAACGCACGTAGCCGATTTCGGCACAGTGGTTTGTGCCTGCGGAGGAGTAGGAGCAGCACCTATGTTGCCTATCTCTAAGGCTCTGAAAAAAGCAGGAAACAAGATAATCGTAATACTTGCAGCCCGTACCAAAGAACTCATAATACTCGAAGAGCAGTTCCGCCAATTTGCCGATGAAGTGCTGATATATACCGACGACGGTTCGTATGGCATCAAAGGTTTGGTTACCAACGGGGTAGAAGAGGTCATAAAACGCGAAAAAGTAGACAGAGTCGAAGCCATCGGTCCTGCGGTGATGATGAAATTCGTATCGCTGCTGACCAAACAATACGACATTCCCACCGAAGTATCGCTCAATACCATTATGGTAGACGGTACGGGTATGTGCGGAGCCTGTCGCATAACGGTCGACGGGCAGACAAAGTTCGTATGTGTCGATGGTCCTGAGTTCGACGGACACAAAGTCGATTTCGACGAAATGATGATGCGACTCAGCTACAGAGAAGCATAGTAAATCAGCGACTTACCACTATCCTACTCCTACCAAGAGTCTACTCTCCGGCGGGACGAGTTTTCCACCTACGGTGCATCCAGACCCATTGAGTAGGATTTTCTCTTATAATCTGCTCGATAGCATCGGATTGTATTTGTGTATTCACTATAAGGTCGTTTTCTTTATTATTAGTTTTGACCATCTCTAATGGTCTGTAAATAGTGAATTTATATTTTTTGATACCTATCTGCTTCATAGCCATCGGCAATATTGCAGCATCGGTATCGGCAGCCAGCCTCGATGCTCCGAGGGGAGTGAATGTTTTTCGTCCGAAAAAATCGACAAAACAACCCTTTACCGATGTATCTTGGTCTATCATCAATATCAAGCACTTACCTTCGTGTAGACTTTTTACCAACTGTTTGTAAGAGCCGTCTCTATTAAAATTGACCATTCCTCGCCGTTTGCGAAACCACACCATAGTTTTCTGCACCAGAAACCCTTTTATAGGTTTACTTGCTGCTACCGTATCGTATCCCAACATCGGTGGGGTAACCGCCGACAATTCCCACGACGAAATATGAGGAATGAGGCAGATAACACCCTTCTCCTTGTCGTAGGCAGCCTTTAAATACTCTTCGCCTTCGACTTCTACTATCTTGAAGTAACGCTTTGGTTTCCTGATATAAACAAATGAGAAAAAGTCGAGAAAAGCAGAGGCTACATTCGAAAAGACCTCTTTTGCCATTGTTACTACCTCGTATCCCGACAAATCGGGGTATGCCTTAGAAATATTATCTAATGCCGTATTGCGTGCTATATGTCCGTATTTATAATATATTTTGCCTGCAAATAAGTCGATTACTCGGCGTAATGGTCGAGGACATATCCACAAGAATATCATAATGATAACGAAAAATGGATAAGCCAAAAGCAATACCGTCTCTCGTCTGAAATTACTTATCTGCCAGCGTTCTATCCTAATCTTTTTTAAGCAAGCCATTTAGCAATACATCCATAATGATTTGTCGTCGGTCGTTGGCGTATGTAGCTACGTTGCTATTCATATAAGGGGCTTCCATACCTTTAAGAGCATACAACAGAAACATAGCCGTCCACTGCGACGATAGTTCTTTGAACAAACCGTTGGCAATACCCTCATCGATAATCTGCCGAAGCATCTTTATCTCTTTCATATCGATAGGACGACGAGCTTTCTCAACCTCCTGAATATCTTTGAAAAAATCGGCTTTTAGTGATCCATTACGGAAGACTACTTCCTTGATAGTCTCGAAGCGAGTAAAAATATAAATTTCAAGTTTTTTATGTGGGTCGACATTGATCGCCATTATCTCCTCGAGCTTCTTAATGATGATATTCATCTCATTCTCAATCACTGCCGTATAGACTTCATCTTTATTGTTGAAGTAGTCGTAAATTGTACGCCTTACCTTGCCCGCAAGTACTGCTATATCGTTCATAGTAACGTTATCCTTGCCTTTTTGAGCAAACAATTCACGTGCAACATTAATAAATAATGTTCTCGTAATGACCGACTTGGGAACATTCATATATATATTTTCTTGCAAAATTACCAAAAAATCACCAAAGACCAAATTTATTCCTACAAATATAGCAACTTTTTGTATTACAATATCTACTCTTCAATTCTCTCAATGCCTGCGACTCAAACGCACTACGACTATCGATACCCAGACTTGCAAAACCCTTGGTAATAAAGTTTTTTTCCGATGGAATATTTTTAAGCAGTTCTCTCGACAAGTCGATATATTCCAATATGTTGAATTTGACACCATAAGCATAAAAAAATGGGATAACGCTATTAATCAACAAAGTATCTATCGTACTCTTCGATAAATTCCTATGAATACAGTCGGACTTAGTGCCAAAACGATAATGTGAAGTCCAATACTCCGATGGGGTACATCGATAGTAATCAACAAGTTTACGATACGATTTCTGCTCTATAACCTTCGAAAACAGCCTCGACGAACGATGTATGATAGCTGCAAATTGCGCTATCCTCAAGGTTGGAAAGTTTGTAGGACGTATCCGAAACTGCTTCCACTGTGCGACAGACATCGGTTGCAATCTGTACTTTTGCCGCAGAAAAGCGAACTCTTTCCTTAACAGGTCGAAATACTCGTCTTCGACAGATTGCTCCAAAAATCCGCCAACACCGAATAGCAAGGCTTCTATCTGAGTAAGATTGTCTTTGTGTTTAGCCAGAATCTTTTGTGGCAATCTTTTAGCTAACGCCTCGAAAGCATCGGCATTGGTACCGAAGCCGAAACTGCGTGCAGTAGTAATATAAAGAGCTTCTTCCCAATCGTTTGACGTCTCTTGCAACAACTGTTCGACCGCCAAAAGACGGTTAGCAAGACGTTCGTCGAGCAACTTCGAAAATAGAGACGACAAATCTTTTTTACCTTTGGAAGCGAGCAACTTATCTGCACAATATATAAAATCCATATCGAATCGCTCGAACTCCTCTCTGAGATGCTCGGGATACGATATTACAAGCTGCTGTACGGGAGAACCATCTGTCCGAAGCGATATACCATCGTCTTCGAGTATTACGTGCAGTATTACAGCATCATAGGCTTTGTCTGTATTGTGTCCGTGACGTTGCCAATCGCTCGAACGAATATGAAACTCTACATTCCCAGCCCAGACGATATCGCCTATTTTCACTTTGGCGTTGAATACGTCGGCACCGGCGTCGGTATTCAGTTGTCCGGTATCAATTATCTCCACACTCTGCCCATCGGTAGTATACTGCTTGGAATAGAACAACTTATTGAACCAAATATACTGTAAAAAATATTCTTTCATAAATACATATTTAGACACAAACGATATATTTACTTGACAATAAACGCCTTAAGACAATTCTAATTCTCTGCGTTCATGATAATTGTTTCGGAAATATTCGAACCTCTCGGGATTGTTTTTAAGATTTATCGAATCTCGCTCTATATCATAGTTTTGAATTAACGTCTGTAGGAGCTCACTGCCTTGCGACATATTTATCTGCTTTGGACTAAGCTTTGTTTGCACAGCTAAACCATTAAGAGAGAAATACTCCGAGATAGCATTGATACACATAGCAGTAGCATTTGCCTTACCATCGGCAGAATAGCCCGCTATATGTGGGGTAGCTATGAATGCTTCTTTAAGAATGTGGCTATTAATATCCGGCTCGCCCTCCCAGCAATCTATGGCAAAGCCACCGATTCGTCCGTCTCTATATGCCTCTGCCATAGCACGTTCGTCGACTACACCACCTCTTGCGGCATTTACGATAAGCGGTCGTTTAGCACATCGCTCGAAAAAAACGGAATTCGCCAGATGATACGTCGGAAATTTGCCTTCGTTCGTTAGCGACGTATGGAAAGAGATAATGTCGCACTGCTCGGCTATATCGCTCAACGAAACAAAGTCGTGCCTCACACCACTCTGCTCCAACGGAGGATCATTCACCAACACTCTGATGCCTACTCTATTAGCTATATACTCTACTGCCTTACCGACAAAACCATATCCTACGATTCCGAGTGTGAGAGTCGAGATATCGAGTCGTTTTTTTGCCGTCCACACAGCCAAAACCGAACCGATATACTGAGCCACCGAAGAAGCATTGCAGCCACGAGCAACAAAAACTTCAATACCTGCCTTACGACAAAAATCCATATCGATATGCTCGTATCCGGCTGTGGCAGTGGCTATCATTTTTATATTGGTACCGAGCAGCAACGCCTTATCACATCTGGTACGAGTACGCACTATCAACGCATCTGCCTCTTTGACAGACAGATGGTCGATGTATGTCGAAGGCAAATACTCTACCGAGCAGACACCATCGAAAACACCCTCGATAAACGGGATATTACGGTCGATAACTATCTTCATATATGACGATTTTTTTTGTAAAAATACATTTTTTTCCGCAACCACAAAAAAGATGTAATTTTGCACCCGAAACAACAGATACCTCGATGCCCCAGACAAAGCAATACGGATTCCCTAAATCAGAACATTTGGTAGGCAAAAAAAATATAGCTTCTCTCTATGCCAAAGGCAATAAGCTATCGGAATCGCCTCTGCTTCTTATATATACATTTACCGATGCGGCAGAAAGTGCAAGAGTGCTTTTCTCGGTACCCAAAAGGCATTTTCGACATGCCTCAGCCAGAAACAGATACAAGCGGTTGCTTCGGGAAGCGTATCGGCTCAATAAAAGTATTATAACAGAGAGTCTTAGCGGTAGACCGTTCGGTATCGATATGGCGATAACGGTTACTAATACGGAAGTACCTAATTTCGTCTCTACCGAACGTAATATCATCGGTTTACTAACGGCATTGGCAACAAAAATATATGAAAAAGATATCTAAAATACTATCCTCCATACTAATATTGCCCATCGTCTTTTATCAGAAAGCAATATCGCCAATGTTACCTGCAAGTTGCAGATATACACCCACTTGCTCGCAATACGCAATAGAGGCTATACGAAAGCATGGCATCGTCAAAGGTAGCTTTTGGGCTATCAGGCGGATACTGCGCTGCCACCCGTGGGGAGGGCATGGTTACGACCCCGTCCCCGATTGATTGTTGTCGGGTAGCCGCATAATCAACTTTTTCAGTTGGCGCTTCGATATATTACTGAGATCGAGCGTAAATATCTCATTTTTAGGTAGGAGCTCTGATATATTGTGTGTCGGTGTCTTGCTATTGTAAGGACAAGAGTCTATGCACGAATCACACCCCCATAATCGATTGCCTATAAATGGTTTAAGTGTATCGGGAATATCGCCTTTGTGAGTCTTGTTCAGATACGATACACAACGACTTGCATCGAGTATATGCGGTGATACTATCGCTTTCGTAGGACACGCCTCGATACATCTGTTGCAATTACCGCATAGGTCGGGTTCTATTTGTGTATTGTATTGTAGCGGAATATCCACAAAAAGCGTCCCTATAAAGGTCATAGAGCCGTATTTACGATTTATAAGCAGCGAGTTTTTCCCTATCCACCCGAGCCCTGCCCTTACGGCGAGAGCCTTTTCGAGCACTGGCGCCGAATCGACAAAGGCAGTACCGGCGCATGGTATTATCTCCGTCTGTATATGCTTTAACAGCCGATGAAGCATTTTCTTTACTACGAAGTGATAGTCGGTACCGTAGGCATATTTGGCTACTTGGGGGCGACCTGCAGGAATAGTACGCAACGGTTTGTAATTGAGCAGAACCACTATTGCCGACTGAGCGTTTTCGACCAGCAAACTCGGGGCGAGCCGCAAGTCGAGATTACGCTCCATATAGCTCATAGTACCATTGTAACCGCGTTGTAACCAATCAACAACGTAAGGTGCTTCTCTGTCCAACGGACGAGTATCGGTAACGCCACAAGCCGAAAAGCCTATTTTAAGGGCTGCCTCGATAATATCTGCCGTAATGCGTGTCGTATCTTTCATATATCGTACAAAAGTAATATTTCGATTACAACAAACGGCAGACTTTATGGGTAAGATTGTAAATATACGCCCCCGTAAACAAAAAAGCTACCGTAAGGTAGCTTTTATCAATTACTTAGTTGCTTTGGTATTGTTTATTTTCAACTCTTTCTTCACCAAGTCGGTAACATCTACCGCTTTTGGAGACTTGTATAGTACCGTATTTTTGTCGAGTATCACCAGAAAGTTATTCTTGGCACCGACAGACTCAATCGCCTTCAACATACGCTCTTGAACCGGTTTGAGCAGCGTAGCTTGCTTTTGCTGTGCATCTTGACGTATGGTACGTACCGTAGTCTCGTAGCGTTGATACAAGGTCTGAATTTTTGCTTCTTGGTCGGCTTTCATAGTGGCAGTAGCATTAGCTTTCATCTGCTCGTATTTAGCCTCTTCACTTTTGATTTCAGCTTCCATATCTTGCAGATACTTAGTATTCTGGGCATTGTAATCTGCTATCTGTTTTTCGATATCGGATATTTCCGGCATATCCATCATTATCTGTTCTGCATCGATATATCCAATTTTAACCTCTTGCGAAAATGCCACGAAAGGCACTGCCAACACCAATAGTGATAATAAAATTTTTTTCATTTCTGATTTTATGTCTTTTTTTAAGTTATTGATATGCTTGATTTTCTATTTCGAATATCCCATAGCCGATAATACTTCGTCGCTAATATCAATTTTTGGAGATGCAAAGATAATACCTATATTTGAATTTTTATCAATTATAAGGTCGTATTTTTTCGTATTGCTTAGCTCTTGTATAGCGTTGTATATTTCGTCTTGTATAGGTTTTATGAGGGCATTACGTTTTTTGAAAAGTTCGCCTTCGGCTCCGAAATATTGCTTTTTCTTTTCGTTTACTTGGCGTTCTTTGGCAATAATGTCGTTTTCGCGCTGTTTTTTCATCTCAGGAGTAAGAAACACAAGCTCAGTCTGATAGTTTTTGTACATAGTCTGCACCTCTGTCTGAATAGCCTCTACCTCTTTCTGCCACTTAGCAGAAAGTTGGTTCAATTGATCGTTTGCCGACTCGTATTGAGGTATGGCTTTTAGTATATAATCCATATCTATAACAGCTACTTTCTGTGCGTTCATACCGACAACTGCCGAAAGAACCATCAATGAAATCATTAGTATTTTTCTCATAATTATTTCCTTTTATATTATTCCTCTTTTGATGGCAATAATAGCCAAAGTTTAATATTGCAATGATAAGTCGATTAGAATTCTTGTCCAAGTACGAAAGTAAACTGGCTTCCACTTCTCGTATTGGAGCCGTAAGGATTGTCGAAACCGTAGCCCCAGTCGAGACCAAGCAGACCAAATATTTGTAAGAATACTCTGAGACCTACTCCGGCAGAGCGTTTTATATTGAACGGATTGAACTGGGAGAAATCGCTCCAGCAGTTACCGCCTTCGACGAAAGCCAATGCCCATACGACCGTACTTTGCTGCATCAGAATCGGATAGCGTAGCTCCATAGTAAGACGAGTGTAGATATTACCGTTCGATGTGCGTGTAGTAGGGTTGATAGGAGTCAGTGCTCCGGAATTATATCCTCTAAGTCCCACAATTTCAGTACCTGGCGACGAATAGGCACTCATGCCGTCGCCTCCCACATAAAATTTCTCGAAAGGCGTACGTTTGTATTTGTTGAAATATCCCACGAAACCGTATTCGACACGCGTCATAAGTACAAGTTTCTCATTGCTACTAATGGGTGTAAACATTTTTGCAGAGAATTTCCATTTGTGGTACTCTACCCAGCGGCGTGTCTCCTCTGCCGGCATATTGCTGTAATCCTTACCCGACAATAGTGAATATGGCGGAGTAATGTTAAGAGATAGAGAGAATACAGAGCCTTTTCGGGTATAAATAGGGTTATCTATCGAATTGCGTTGCAAGGTGATGCCAAGAGAGAGATTGTTGGACAATCCGTTTTTGAACCCAAAATAGTAGTCATACCAATTTTTGAGGTTGTATTGCTGGTACGAAAGTTCGGTATACAACGAGAAATAATCGTCGGGCCATTTCAGACGTGTACCGATACCAAGCGAAGCCCCGAAAGTAAACATTCTTGTACCTGAATCGTATTCATTTGTATATCCGGCACCAGTAAGCCCGTTGTGGTAGTTGTATCCGTAATATGGATTAAGGTTATTGTTGAGAGCATTTCTATAACGCTCGCTAAGCCCCGTCTGTATAGCATAGTATACGCTTGCCGACAGCGAATTAGGTCGTTTGCCACCAAGCCACGGTTCAAGAAACGATATACTGAAATTTTGATAATACCTTCCGCTCGCTTGAGCTCTTACGTTGAACGTCTGCCCCTCTCCTTGCGGAACGATACGGTAAGTCGACGGACGGAATATATTTTGTATCGCAAAGTTAGTGAATTTCACTCCGACAGAAAGTATAAGTCCCTGAGGTGATATACCTGCCGAAAACTCAAATTGGTCTGATGCTTTCGACTCGAGCGAATAATTGATATCGACAGTACCGTCTTCCATATTCGGCTGTATAAGGTCGCCTTTGTAAAGCTTCTCTTCATCGAATAGTCGCAATTGAGCCAAATCTCTCAGTGAACGTATAAGGTTATTTTGCGAATATATATCACCGGGTCGTGTACGTAGCTCACGACGTATTACATGGTCGTATACACGAGTATTTCCTTTAATTATAACCTTATTGATAGTAGCCGGTTTACCCTCGTATATACGAAATTCGAAATTGATAGTATCGCCATCGATACTTTCTTCGACCGGATCTACTTGCGAGAACAGATAGCCATTGTCTTTATATAGCGACATCACTGCATCTTCGTCGCCATTGAGTCGCTTGTCGAGTTGTTTCTGATTGAACACATCGCCCTTGCGGATATTCAGATATGCCCCCAGTATCTCGGTGGGATATAATGTATTACCGCTCCAAGACATATTACCGAAATAGTATTTCTTTCCTTCGTTGACAGTAATGTATATATCTACGTGTGCCGAGTCTACAGCCACTACGCTATCGCTCACAATAGCAGCATCGCGAAATCCTATTTCATTGTATTTGTCTATAATAGACTGTTTATCTATCTCATATAGAGAGCGAACGAATTTTTTAGTTTTGAAGAAATTGAGCAATGTAGGGCGATTGGTCTTTTTCATTGCATTATCTATCTTAGTGACACTCAATGCAGTATTACCAGATACGATAATATCGTGAACCTTCACTTTATTTTTCTTATCGACCACTATATCAATATCTACCAGCCCTTTATCCGTATTTGGACGCTGAACTACTGCTACTTCCGTATTTTCGTATCCTTTATCTAAAAAGTAGTTTTTTGTGAGCACCTTTACTCTGTCGGTAAGGTCGGCAGTAAGGATATCGTTTGTCTTGATATTGATTTTCTTTTCGATATCTTCCTGTTCCGATTTTTTTACGCCCTGATATGTTATTGTTTTTATCTTAGGACGTTGGAGAAGATATATATTGAGCCAGATACTATCGTTCGATATCTTGTCTGCCGATATCTGTATGTCGGAAAAATATCCTTGTCGCCAGAAACGTTTGATTGCCGATGAAATAGCCTTGCCGGGTACCGATATCCTATCACCTACCGATAGTCCCGAAAATCCGATAATAATATAATTTTCATAAGTAAAATCACCTGTTACTCTTATATCTGCTATGGTATATTCTTTTGATTCATCGTAGCTTATAGTGCTGTCGTTTTGAGCCGAAAGTATTGTTGTACCCAACAACATAATAAACACGACGATATAATATTTTTTTCTAATTATCATTTACTTATTTATATGGATTATTGTTTCTTTACTGATTTTATTTGTTCGCTTGTCTTCCCGAATCGACGTTCTCTGTGTTGGAATTGATATATGATATCGTAGTAATCTTCTTTGCTAAATTCCGGCCAGTATTTTGTTGTGAAAAAGAATTCTGAATATGCTGCCTGCCAAAGCAAAAAGTTCGATATTCTGATATCTCCTCCAGTACGAATCACTATATCGGGGTCGGGTATATTGCTTGTAGTCAGATACTTCGAAATGAGACTTTCATCAATATTTTCCATACTTATTATCCCTTTTTCGATATCCGATACTATATTTTTTACGGCATTAGTTATTTCCCACCGCGAAGAATAGCTTAGAGCCAATACGAGAGTGAGTCCCGTGTGTTTACTTGTATCGGCAATACAATTTTGTAGTTTTATACTCACATCTTCGGGCAATCTCATAAGGTCGCCAATGGCTAATAGTCTGACATTATTTTTAATGAACGTCTCTCGCTCTTTTTCGATACTCTCGACCAATAGCCCCATTATACCATGTATCTCTTCTTGCGGGCGACTCCAATTTTCAGTAGAAAAAGTATATAACGTAAGGTATTGTATGCCAATTTCTACCGATGCCTCGGTAATACTACGCACAGTACTTATACCGCTCGTATGTCCAAATATACGGTCATATCCTTGTTGCTTCGCCCATCTACCATTGCCATCCATTACGATAGCGATATGCTTGGGCAGCAGCTCTTTATTTATACGGTCTTTTTGCACTGGGAAAAACTCAATTTTTTAATATCCCTGATAAAAATATTCTTGATGTCCATCTTTACAAGAAGGGCATATCTCCCAGAAATCGAATGATATATATAGGGCAGCGGTAGAGTACCAATCGTTGTTGTTCCACATCGATTTGGGCAGATTCAGCGGATTGTCGACGAGGTCGAAGTTGTCGTTCCAGAGTGTTTTCTGAAAACTCCAATAAGCACCTAAATTCCACCTTTTTGCGAAACGCCATTTTACTCCTAATCCCATCGGAACTATCGGAGCGACATTGTCGTTGAAATACGACACTCCTAAACCTGCAAAAATATATGGAGAAATATTAGATGCCCCCGGTTCAAGCGACATTACTGCAAAATTGAAAAAATTGAATTCTGCAATCAGAGCGGCATCGGCAAAAAACGTTTTCACTTCTTTCCCACCGACATCACCTATACCGGCCATTCCGCTTGTAGTCTGAAACTTACTTTCCCAACGTCCATTAAATTTGTATTTTAGAAATGCTCCTCCGGTAGCCATAGTCTTATTGAATAGCTTCGTATTGACGTCGCCAAGATAGAAACTACCGCCTCCTAATGCACCTACTTCCATGTAATATTTTGTCCATTTGTATTTTTGGGAGTACACGTTAGGCATTGCCACACAGACAATTAGAGCTAATAAAAACAATCTTGTGTATTTCATTGTGCAAAAAAATTTTACGTTAATAAAAAGCGATTCCAACACTAAGATAAGAACTATCTGCCTGCAAAAATACTATTTTTTCTATGAAACCGCGCCAATTTAGTTTTAAATAACGTTAATACACTACCTATCACCTCAGTATGACTATTGTAGCAAGGACTACCTTTTGTTTTTTACAGCAGCCCATATCAATGCAACTGCAACACTTACAACTATTATATACACAGGCGAAATCCTGAATACTACAATAGCCACCACTACAGCAATGGGTATCAGTGCAGTAAATAATCCTATTTTTACTTTTTTGCACATAGACAATACGGGCAAGGCTATAAGAGCTATCACTACGGGACGCACTCCATGGAATACATTGTTTACTACTGTATTATCTCTAAACTTTACAAAAAACATAGAGATTAAAAGTATTGTAATAAATGCAGGTAAACAGGTAGATATTACACACAATACAGCTCCTTTTTTACCGAAAAACAGATTTCCCATCAATATTGAAATATTGACAGCCAAGATTCCGGGCGACATCTGTGCGATACTCAGATAGTTGTAAAAAGTATCGCGGTCGAGCCAACGATTTTTGGTTACCAGCTCGTTTTCGATAAGCGAAATCATCGCATAACCTCCACCGAAAGTGAAGGCTCCTATCTTGAAAAAAGTGAACAAAAGTTGTCGGTAAGTGGGTTTCATATCTACTAATATAGCCGCCGTATATACCTGTATGAGACTCGATTAAATCATTCTTAGAGCATTGTTTTCTTTAATTCGCATCTCTTGCTGTTCGTCGGCGGTTTTGTCGTTTTGTCCGCATAGGTGCAATATCCCGTGTATCATCACCCTTTTGAGTTCTTCATCGAAACTAACCGAATACTCTTTGGCATTGGTAGTCACAGTATCGACAGAGATAAAAATATCACCGCTCAGGGTATCTCCTTCGCAGTAGTCGAATGTGATGATATCGGTATAGTAATCGTGCTGAAGGAATTGTCTGTTTATTTCAAGTATTTTTTCATCGTCGCAAAAGATATAATTGATTTCGCCGATTTTCTTACCGTATGTATGAGCAACCTTCGCTATCCAATCAGAGAAGATATTCCTGTAAAACTTTGGTTTTCTGATGTTTTCGATGTAATATTTGATCATATTAGTTTTGTCGGTTTTAAAGAAAAATATTTTTATCGTATTCTATATCAGAAAGATACAAACCACACGCATCTATCGATTGCCCTGCTTTCTGTCTGTCTTTTGCTTCGATTATACGCATAAAACCTTCGGTATCAATACTATGTTCACCGACGAGAATAAGCGTACCGACGGTAGCCCTTACCATATCGCGCAGAAAACGGTCGGCTTTGATGGTAAATACCCATATATCACCTCTTTGCTCCCATTCGGCACTCGATACCTTGCAGTTGTTGGTTCGGGTATCGGTGTGCAATTTGGAAAACGATGTGAAGTCTGTGTATCCAAGCATTTTAGATGATGCCATATTCATTACCTCGAAGTCAAGTTTACGGTAATGCCTGTAAGCCAAACCCTTGAGAAATGGATTTTTGTCGAAGTACAGCATATATTCGTAAGTACGGCTCAATGCCGAAAATCGAGCGTGTGCATCCGACTTCACCTTTATTATCCGACTTACAGAGATATCCCAAGGTAGCAAACTATTGAGCTGCCTACAAATAGCATCTGTATCGATAGGCAATTCGCAATCGAAATGAGCTGCCATATTGCGTGCGTGTACGCCCGTATCGGTGCGTCCCGCTCCCGTTATATCTATCTGTTTGCCTATTATGAGCGATAGGGCTTTTTGTACGACCTCCTGAACGGTAATGGCATTCGGTTGTATTTGCCATCCGTGATAGTTTGAACCATTGTACGACAGATAGATAAAATAACGCATAAACACAGATACAGCGTCATATTAAATACTCGGCTATCTGTATGGCATTTAGTGCAGCGCCTTTTCTGATTTGGTCGGCAACACACCAAAAAGCCAATCCATTGGGATTTGCGAGGTCTTTGCGTATTCTGCCCACAAATACAGCATCTTTACCTGTCGCAGGCAGAGGCATCGGGTATTGGCTGTGTTCGACGTCGTCGATAAGCTCTACCCCACTCGCTTTAGCGAAAGCCTTACGGGCTTCGTCGACTGATATGGGCTTTTCGGTTTCGACCCAAATACTTTCGGAATGCGCTCTAAAAGAGGGTACCCTGACACAAGTTGCCGATACGGCAAGGTCTGAGTGCATTATCTTTCGTGTCTCGTGATACATCTTCATCTCTTCTTTGGTGTATCCATTGTCGGTAAATACATCCACTTGCGGTATCATATTGAATGCCAGCTGATGAGGAAATTTTTTCACAACCACCTCCTCGCCCAAGATATAGTCCCAGCATTGTTCCCTGAGTTCGTCCATAGCTGCTGCTCCCGCTCCGGAAGCTGCCTGATACGTAGATACATATACGCGTTTTATATGCGATATATCGTCTATGGCTTTCAGAGCCACTACCATCTGTATGGTGGTGCAGTTTGGATTGGCGACGATATGTCGCGGACAGAATTTAGCATCGATAGCATTTACTTCGGGTACTACCAAAGGGACATTTTCGTCCATCCTGAATGCCGACGAATTGTCTATCATTATGCAGCCAAATCGGGTAATATCATCGGCAAACTCCTTTGAAACGTCGGAGCCCGCCGATACGAAAGCGAAGTTTATCCCTTTGAAGTCGTCGCCGTGCTTAAGTAACTGTACTTTATATGGTTTACCTTTGCAGTTATACTCTTTGCTAACACTGCGTTCGGAGCCGAAGAGTTTTAGGTCGTCGAAAGGGAAGTTGCGTTGTTCCAATATCTTAAGCAGTTCTTGTCCGACTGCACCGCTTACTCCTACTATTGCGATATTCATTATCTATTATTTTATTGTATCTGAATGCAAAATTACAAAAAAACATTCTTCCTCCATCTAAATAAATATCTGATTACAAATTATCGTATAGACTATCGAACATTTATATCAGTCAAAAATCACTATAAATAGGTATTGACAATATAATATTATATGTACTATTTTTGCAAATTACTATTAACGCCCGGATTGGGTATAAATTTCTAACAAAAAAATATAATGATGAAACAGACAAATCCCGTTTTCGAAAGTATCGACAAAGACAAACTTCGCCGTATGCTTGCCATCCGCGAAGAGTACAACACAGGAAAACTAACGCTCGAAGAGGCTCGTCGACGTATGCGTGACGAGGTGGGCAAGGTATCGCCCGAAGAGTTTGCCGCTGCCGAACAGCTGGTAAAAGACGAAGACCCCGACGAATGTCGTAACGAAGATGTGCACGAGATAATACATATCTTCGACGGACTCATAGACGAACCGCGTCCCGAACTACCGTTCGGGCACCCGATAGATGCATATCGCCGAGAGGTAGACGAAATGAAAGAACTGCTCCGCAAAGGCGACGAGCTACTCGCTAAACCGTTCGTACTAAACCCGTGGATGGAGCTTATGGAGAGTATCATGCCGTATAAAGTGCACTTCATCCGTAAACAGAACCAACTCTATTCTGCTCTCGAAAGAAAAGGTTTCACTCGCCCGTCTACTACGATGTGGACTTACGACGACTACATACGCGACGAGATGAATAAGGCCATGGACTTGCTTCGTCTTGGCAACTACGACGCTTTCCCCGAAGCTTATCGTGAGATGGCTACCGATATGCTCGACCTTATCGGCAAAGAGGAGATGATACTGTATCCTACTTCGCTAAAACTGATTTCGGATGCCGAGTTCGAAGAGATGAAACACGGCGACCGCGAAATAGGCTTCTTCCGTATCGATATGCCCGACTATAAACCTACCGGACAGACCTCAGGCGGTTCTGTAGCCGGAGGAGGTAACCTGATAAGCGATATGGCTGCATTGCTTGCAAAACACGGTTATGCCGCAGCAGGAGCAGGTAATGATGCAGACCGTATACTCGATGTTGCCGAGGGTAAGCTGACACTCGAGCAGATAAATCTGATATTCCGGCATTTACCTGTAGATATTTCTTATGTAGATGAGAATGAGTTAGTGAAGTTCTATACCGATACACCACACCGCGTATTTCCTCGTAGCAAAGGCGTTATCGGTCGTGAGGTACGTAACTGCCACCCCCCCAAGAGTGTCCATATAGTAGAAGAAATTATTGAAAAGTTCCGTAGCGGAGAGCAAAGCTTTTCGGAGTTTTGGATAAATAAACCTGATAAGTTTATTTATATTGTTTACGTGGCTGTACGCGATGCCAACGGACGTTTCCGCGGGGTGATGGAGATGATGCAAGACTGTACACACATACGCAAACTCGAAGGTTCACGCACGCTTCTGACTTGGGACAATGAGCAACAGCATAACTCCGTAGAGACATCGGCAGAGACACACAACGGCGAGGAGCTGACGGCAAGCACTAAACTGAAAGTGTTGCTCAAACGTTACCCCCGCCTAATAGACGACCTACCGACGATAAATCCGAAGTTTGCTATGCTGAAGACACCCATTGCGAAAGTAATGGTACCGGTAGCAACGGTTAAGATGATGAGTGAACGTTCGGGTATCCCGCTCGATGAGCTTATCGATAAACTAAGGAAACTCATCGCTACATACTGAACGGTTGGGGAGAATAGCCTTTATTGACAAATAATAAAGGCTATTCTCTATTTTTTAAAAACGACCAATAATAAATCATGTTGTGTTATGTGTATTTGGGGATCTAGCTAAATATCAGCGTATGAAAGATAAGTAATAAATATATTGGTTATGATACTCGAAAAACATACATTTCCATTATTACTTGGTTTTATGATTATTTAGTATAAATGTAAACTCACAAAACAATAACCGTATGATGGAACTTCGCGATTCGATAACGATAAACACGACGATTGCTGCTGTCTCCGACTGGTTCGAGAATCTCGACACCAATTTTATCCGCTGGAATATCCGCCACAAAGAATTTAAGTACCTTACGGGCGGCAAAGCGGTAGGCGACAAAGTATATTTTGCGCAATGCGTCAAAGGTGTTTGGTACAAAGTAAAAGCCATCATCACTGAGAAGCAGATGGACGACAACCTGTTCAACCTTACCGTGAAATCGACAACAGGCTTGGGTGTCATTACTTTTAGGGCAGAGAAGCAGCCCGACGGCTCGGTGCTCTTTACGCATATCGAGAGCTTCGGAGCTCGAAAGTCGTTCTTCGGCAACTTCGTTAACTGGCTGTTTTTCAAAGTACTTTTCTCGAAGCAGGCAAACTGGGAACTGATAAAACAGGATATGCAGAAAGACGATGCCAATCTGAGAAAGATTTTAGAAAGCATTCAATAAATAAGAAGAATGAAACACCTAATATTCAACACCCAAACAGACAGAATATAAATTTAAACAATCAATAATATGAACACATTAAAAAAATTTCAGACCTATATGGACGGGCGACGGGTGCTGTTTCCGTTGGCGCTCATTGCTTCGGGTCTTAGCGGACTGATGTCGCTCGTACCCTTGGTATTCGTGTGGCTCATTGTCCGCACATTGCTCGATGTCGGCGGCACGGTCGCCTCTACACCTATCGGCACGTATGCCTGGTGGGCAGTGGGCACTGCCGTAGCCGGCTTGCTGATTTATTGTGCCGCACTGATGATGTCGCACTTGGCAGCGTTCCGTGTCGAAACCAATATGCGTCGCTCGGCGATGCATAAGATAATGGATATGCCGCTCGGTTTCTTCGGAGTCAACGACGGCGGGCGGATGCGTAAAATCATCGACGAAGACTCGTCGAGTACGCACTCGTTCATTGCTCATATTATGCCCGACTTGGTAGGCAGTATACTGTCGCCACTTACCATCGTGGTATTGCTCTTCGTCTTCGACTGGCGGCTGGGCGTAGCCTGCCTCATACCGCTCGTGGCAGCCTTCGCTACGATGGGCTATATGATGAATCCGCGTATGAACAACTTCCAGAAAAAGTACCTCGACGCACAGGAGCGTATGAGCAGCGAGGCAGTGGAATACGTGCGGGGAATACCCGTCGTAAAGGTATTCCAGCAGACGGTATTCTCGTTCAAACGCTTTTACAACAGTATCATCACCTACCGCGATTTGGTAACCAAATATACGCTCAGCTGGCAGAAACCCTATTCGTTCTACACGATTATCATCAATGGGTTTACTTACTTCCTCGTACCTGCCGCCATACTGATTATCGGCAGGACAGGCAACTACGCCACCGTCATCACCGATATGTTTTTCTACATTCTGATAACGCCTCTGATATCTTCGAATATTATGAAGATTATGTACCTCAATCAGAATATGTTCTTGGCAAACGAGGCTATTACGCGTGTCGAAAAGCTGACCGATTACCCGCAGCTCGAGCCGTCGGCACAGCCACAGCTGCCGCAAGGATACGGTATCGACTTCGACGGTGTCGTGTTCCGTTACGACGGGGCAGTGCAGAACGCCGTCGACGGCATAACGTTCTCTATCCCCGAGGGTAAGACGTATGCACTCGTCGGAGCTTCGGGCGGAGGCAAGACCACCATCGCCCGCCTGATACCGCGTTTCTGGGACGTTAACGAGGGCAGCGTCCGTATCGGAGGGGTAGATGTTCGGCAGATTGACAAAGAGGAGCTGATGAGTCGTATCTCATTCGTGTTTCAGAATACGAAACTGTTCAAGACCACACTGCGGGAGAATATCACCTACGGTTGCCCCGATGCCTCGGCAGAAGCTGTCGACCGTGCCGTAGAGCTCTCGCAGAGCCGTGAGATTATCGACCGTCTGCCCGACGGGTTGGAGACCAAAATCGGAACCGAAGGTACCTACCTCTCCGGTGGCGAACAGCAACGTATCGCACTGGCACGTGCCATACTCAAAGATGCTCCCATCGTGGTACTCGACGAGGCGACAGCCTTTGCCGACCCCGAGAACGAACATCTCATACAGCAGGCTCTCCACGAACTGATGAAAGGCAAGACATCGCTGATGATAGCCCACCGGCTCTCGAGCGTACAGACGGTAGACCGTATCCTCGTCATCGAACACGGCAAGATAGCCGAGCAGGGTACGCACGACGAACTGCTTGCCCGCGGCGGCATCTATAAAACGATGTGGGACGAATATCAAAAATCGGTAGCGTGGACGGTATGAATTAAATGAAATATGAAGGATTAAGAATGAAGATTCGTGATGCAAATTATACGCATTCCGGGTATGTATAAAATGTTCATTCTTTATTATCTTTCAATCCTTTAGCGTTCTTAAGTATGGCAATAAGCAGATATACGATTGCGTTAGCTTCGGGAAAGATAGAATTATATATTTCCATAGTAATATGGTTGCTATCTTTGAGCAACGATAACCAATACAATGTTTCGTTGGCTTCTTTTAGAGCGACGTGCATTTTATTTATAAAATCGGCTTTGCTCTGTGCAAATTTAGCTTCACTGATTAATGCACCAATAGCAGTACCGCTTCGCAAAATCTGCTTCGACAGCACAAATTCTTGCCTTTCTTTCGAGAGAAACAAGTATAGTTTAATGATACGCAATGCCAATGAATATGATTTTTCGTAAACAATATTTTCGCTCATAGTAATTTATGACAAACTTATGTATTTAGTAATAGCCAAAAGTACAAAAAAACATTTAACTCTTAACTTTTCATTCTTCATCTTATAATGATACACTACTTTGAGAACCGTTTCGCACTATCGGAAAAAGGTGCACGCTCGCTTGCAGTAGGCATAGTTTTTTCTGCCCTGCTCAATATCGCCCTGATGTTACCGGTGATATTCCTGTTTATCTTTCTGACGGACTATCTGCAGCCCGTCATCGACCCACAGAATACCGTGATGCACGGTATCTGGTACTATATAGTTATAGCCGTAGCTTTCTTTGCGGTTGCCTACGTCGTGGCGTTGTTGCAGTACAAGAGCACCTTTTCCAATATCTATACCGAGAGTGGCAACCGACGTATCTCGCTTGCCGAGAAGCTACGTAAGCTGCCGCTGGCGTTCTTCGGCGAGAGGAATCTATCCGACCTTACGTCCAATATTATGAATGATAACAGTATGATGGAAGAGCTATTTTCGCACGCTATGCCGCAACTTTTCGCCTCCATCATCACGACGTCGCTTATCGGCATCGGTCTCTTCTTCTACCAGTGGCAGTTGGCGTTGGCACTGTTTTGGGTGGTGCCGGTGGCTCTTGCCGTTGTGTTGCTTTCGAAGAAGAGGATGAACAGACTCAATACCAAATTTCATCACGATAAACTCGACATCGCCGAACTGATTCAGTCGGGACTCGAATGCGTGCAAGAAATCAAAGCTTACAACGGCGAGACAAAATATCTCGAAGACTTAGACCATAGTCTCCGTCGTTACGAAAAGAGTCTTATCAGAAGCGAATTTCTCGGAGGTGTCCCGATTAATTCTGCCAATGCGATACTAAAACTCGGTATGGCGACGGTCATCATAGTCGGTGCCTACCTATTGTCGGTCGGTACGGTCGATATGTTTACCTACCTTATCTTCCTGATGATATCGGCAAGTATATACAACCCTATCGGCGAGGTATTCAATCACATTGCAGTACTAGCTCTTCTCGACGTGTATATCAACCGAATAAAAGAGATGGAGTCGATGCCCGTACAGCAGGGAACAACCGATTATTCGGTCGATAACTACGATATAGCGTTCGACGGTGTCGACTTCTCTTACGAGACGGGCAAGCAGGTGCTCCGCAACGTATCGTTTACCGCTCGGCAGGGCGAGGTGACGGCGTTGGTAGGTCCCTCGGGCGGTGGCAAGAGCACATCGGCTAAGCTCGCCGCACGTTTCTGGGATATCGATAAGGGCACAATCACTCTCGGCGGGCAAGATATCTCGAAGATAGACCCCGAGGCATTGCTCAAAAACTATGCGGTGGTATTCCAAGACGTGCTGCTGTTCAACTCGAGCGTCGCCGACAATATCCGTATCGGCAAGCCCGACGCCACCGACGAGGAGATACGCCGTGTGGCAGAGCTCGCTCGTTGCGACGAGTTCGTCAGCCGTATGCCTGAGGGCTACGACACTCTCATCGGTGAGAACGGTGCCGCACTCTCGGGTGGCGAACGTCAACGCATCTCCATCGCCCGTGCCCTGCTCAAAGACGCTCCCATCGTGCTGCTCGACGAAGCTACTGCCAGCCTCGACGTCGAGAACGAGACCAAGATACAGGCAGGCATCTCGGAGCTGATACGCAACAAGACCGTGCTTATCATTGCCCACCGTATGCGAACCGTCGCCAATGCCCACAAGATAGTGGTGCTCAAAGACGGTACGGTTGCCGAACAGGGCACTCCCGCCGAACTGATGGCTCGTGGCGGCGAATTTGCCCGTATGGTAGAGCGGCAAAGGGAGGCTTCTTAGTGGAAATTACTTATTTGAAAACAAAATATATTTATAAACTTTTAAATCAAAAAAATAAATATGAGTGAACAATCGATGAACAGTATCCAAGGTCATTGGGCTTTGGCTAAAATGGGTAAAAAAGTACTTCGTCCGGGAGGCAAAGAGTTAACTAATAAGATGATAAACAAGCTCGGCATAACTGCGTCCGACGATGTAGTAGAGTTTGCACCGGGGCTTGGGTTTACGGCTAATATAGCGTTGAGCCACAGACCAAAAACTTACACGGGAGTAGAACTCGACAAGAAAGCTGCTGCTATTTTACAGAAAAAAATAAATGGGCAGGGACGTAAGATAATTGTAGGTAATGCTGCTCAGACGACTTTGAACGACAGCTCTGCCGACAAACTCTACGGCGAGGCGATGCTTACAATGCAATCCGATAAGGATAAACGCAAGATAATGAAAGAAGCCGCTCGTCTACTTCGCAAAGGCGGTTTGTACGGCATACACGAGATAGCTCTTATCCCCGACGATATTGCAGATGACCTCAAAGACAATATCCGTCGTGGAATGTCGAGAGCGATAAATGTAAATGTACGCCCCCTTACGACGAACGAATGGAAGCAGATGTTGCAGGAGGAGGGTTTTGAGATTGTCTGGGTAGACACTAATCCGATGCATCTGCTGAAAACAGGTCGTTTGTTAAGCGATGAGGGCTTGTGGCGTTGTCTGAAAATAACCTTCAATATTCTCACACACAGCAAAGAACGTAAGATAATTCTGAATATGCGTAAAGTATTCAAGCAATACGAAAAACATATGCGTTCCATAGCTATTGTGGCAAAGAAGATATAAAGAGGGCTTAGTTTACAGATAAGAAAAAGAAGCTATCAGTATGGTGGTAGCTTCTTTTTTCTACCTAAAATTCAATTTTGGTTTATCTTCAAACAACCTCATCAGCAAAATCTCAACAAGCCGAATAGCAAAAAAGAAAAAGTAGTGAGTTTTTGCCTATAATCAGATGAGTACGCCGAGGAGCCTTTACGTATACATTAAAGATAGTGAACAGCAAAATATGTATTGATATAACTATGTGTATATAACCTGTTTGTGTGTGATTGCAGAATTCAAAATTTATACTTAACTTTGCTCAGAAATTTCATAAAAAAACACAAACACAACGAATCTTGAACATATAAATAAATAAAAATATGAAATCGCTATTAAATTTGTCCGTTTTGAGTTTGACTATTGTATTAGTCTCCTGTGGTACAGGTAGTTCTTCGAGTAAAAACAAAATCGACGATACTATAAAAATGTACCAAACAAATTCTGATACTTCCATTAAAATAGAAATAGAGCAAATTCGAATTAATAAGGATACCTTAATTATGTATACTTTGGACACGTTTGTAACGTATCCATTTGGAATTTATAAAAGTATATCAGAGATTAATACTTCATTGAAAGGAGAGAAAAAAATCATATCTCGAGAATCAGGACTAACTACAATAGATACAGTCGTATACGATAATAATTTAATTGTTTTTATTAAGGCAAATGATCCATCTGATTTATATTACAATTACGTGGAAATAGTATATGCAAAACTGCAGAATAATCAGATCTCTCTGAAAAAAAATATTAGAATTGGAATGTCACAACAAGAATTTTTAGGTGAGTTTAATTATGTCGTCTCAGAGACAGAATTTCCAAATATTCGTATAATATTATTAGAGAGAATGTTGGCAGGTGTTTGGCAGTATTACTATTTCGACCAAAACAAACGATTAGACTCTATTATAATAAAAACGGATTATGTATTCAGTGATTGATAACTGTTTTTGATGGTAAAATAATATGTAAAAAATGATTTTGGCTAACTACACTGAGTTTTTTATTTGTAAATATATAGAGGTATGAAATTGCTATTAAATTTGTCCATTTTGAGTTTGACTATTGTATTAGTTTCTTGTGGTACAGGTAGTTCTTCGAGTAAAAAAGATATCAATGCTAACGATACTACACCGTCATCTTATAATATAGTAAAAGATACTATTACGCCAAAGATTTCTGTGGAGGAAATCAGAATAGGGGTTGATACTTTAACTATTTTATCTATAGATACATTTATAGATTACCCTTTGGGAGCTTATAATACAATTGGGGAATTAAATAGGAACATTCCGGGTAAGAAAAAAATTACTCCGTTAGAAGATGATGTTTGGCTCGATTCGGTTTTCATTAAAGGTAACACATTTGTGTTTGTAAAGTTGAATGACGAGAGTTCGATGGACGATAGAGTGAAAATAGTATTTGCACGTATTCTGAATAATGGAGTATCGTTAATGAATGGTATAAGGGTAGGAATGTCGCAAGAAGAATTCTTGAATAAATTCAATATCTCCAGTGAAAAAATAGCAAACACAAATACTATTGTTTTAGAGCGTATAGTTATGGGTGTTTGGCAGTATTACTATTTCGACCCAAACAAACGATTAGATTCTATTATAATAAAAACGGATTATGTATTCAGTGATTGATAATTGTTTTGGTGTTAAAATGATATGTAAAAAAATGATTTTGGCTAACTAACATTGAATTTTAAATTTATAAATATATAGAGGTATGAAATATCGTTTTTTCTGCGTTTTGGGTGGTATTATTCTGTTAACTGCTTGTGGAAGTAGAGGTAGTAATAAAAAATGTAACAAAGACACTGTGCTACAAAATGATTATGATGCTAACATATCGCACGAAAAAGACTCCCAAGAGAATTTTGTAGAAACTGCAAAAACATATCATTTGATTAGTATTGATGATGTTACAAAAGTATCAGACACTCTTATTCTGTGGACTATGGATGAATTTATAAATACTCCTTTAGGTAAATATAAGACGTCGTCTGATATTCGTAAGGCATTTGGTAATAATGTAACGACTGTTTTAAAATGTAATGTGTTTACGCTTGATTCTGTTTATTATAAGAATCACTTGATTGTATTTGCAAAATTTAGTGTTTACGACGATAAATATTACGATTACTCGGAATATTTCAGTATCAAGTATCTGAAAATTACCGATAGTAGTCTAAAACTAACTAATGGCATATCTTTAAAGATGTCTAAAAAAGAATTGCTTAGTAAGTTCAACTATAAACCATCGGAAAGTGATTTGAAAAAATATAATGTTGTTAAGTTGTCAAGATCTCTTGCAGGTCCTGAACAGAATTATTATTTCAACTTGGAAAATATATTAGATTCAATTGTTATTTTAGACAAATATCGTTACAATACCTGTGAATAGAGATAGCAGTTGTCCCATATTTAAGTGCAAAATGTATGAATCACTAACATAACTCTACTTATTGATAAAAAACGGATTATGTGGCATAAGATAGTTCGTTTAGATGTAACTGCAAGAATCAAATTTATATCTAATTTTGCTCAGAAATTTCAGACAATACCGCTAAAATTATTTTGAATCATGAAACGAAATCTCTTTATAAATCTGTTATTTGTATTTGTGTTTCTGTTTTTTTGTGCTTGTAATGTTACTATGTACAAACACAAGCTTTCTGCCAAGAAGAATAAGGGTCAGTAAAGTACACCGAAGTATGTAACTTTTTTGAAATCAGCTTATGTTTGGCAAATTCACCTCCGTTATCAGTTGTTATGGACTTGACGTGTTTTTTTTAAAGACTTCAACAGTCTGATGACCGTTTTTGCTACCTCCTCTGCGTTCTTTCCTCGTATGAGTCTCCGTTGCGTTTGTATTCTCGTATGAATCTATATATTTCACTCTACGGAGACCATCTCGATGTCATTGGCTTGGCAATAGCCCTTTATCTGCTCTGGAGACCATTGGTACTTTTCAAGTTTATCCGATATTAACGCCCTCCATCCTGTCATTGAATTTATACGGATGACAACTTCGCTCTTTCATCATATCGGCGAACATCTGCGCCATTTTGGCGAATATCGCCCCCTCGTATCGGCTTTTCTGTTAAGTTCTTTGCTGACAGTAGCTTGCGATACCCCGATATAACAAGTTACGAAAGTTAAACTTATAAAGTTATAAGATTATGGGGAAAAAGTTACTACCGCCGTACGGCGGTAGTAACCGAAAAAAAATGCGACATTTGCGTTCTCAAAAAAAATCACACAATAGACAACAAAATCACCCTTTAGATGCTTTTTATTATTCTTATAAATGCTTTATTCATCCAAAAAGGTATTGTCATCAACATCATTAACGACGTAAGAATAAAGAAAATGGGAAATTACGATTCTATTAAGTCTTGATAGTCTAGATATAGGAGCTACCACACATAGTAACCCTCTACATTCTTAATTTATTGACGGTTTGATGCCTTTTTTTTCGGCTATTTCGAGTAAAAACCGAAACGCCTCGTCGTGCGAATTAGGTATTATACCATCGAGAATGGCATCTTTTATCTGAGTCTTGAGCTCTCCTACCAAACTGCACGGTGGCAGCCCGAATACCGACATTATCTCCGTGCCGTCTACAGGAGGCTGGAAGTTTCGTATGCGGTCTTTCTCTTCGAGTTCCACGAGTTTGCGACGCACGAGTTCGAAGTTTTCGGAGAAACGTTTCACTTTTTTCAGGTTGTTCGACGTGATATCGCATTGGCATAGCATCATCAGATGGTCGATATCGTCGCCTGCATCGAATAGCAGCCGTCTTACCGCCGAGTCGGTTACTATGTCTTCGCTCAGTACTATAGGACGCATATGGAGCAATACCATTTTTTGAACGAATTTCATCTGCTCGCCGAGTGGCAGCTTGAGGTTTTCGAAGATACGTTTTACCATTTTCGAGCCTACATAGTTGTGGTTGTGAAATGTCCAGCCACGTGCCTCTTCCCAGCGTTTCGTCTTTGGCTTGCCGATATCGTGTAGCAGAGCAGCCCACCGAAGCCAGAGGTCGTCGGATACTTTTGCCAAGTTGTCGAGCACCTGCAGCGAATGCAGGAAGTTGTCTTTGTGTGCCCGTCCCTCGACAGACTCCACCCCTTTCATAGCCGAGAGTTCGGGCATTATCAGCGGCAGCAGCCCTGTGGTGTCGAGCAGGCGGAAGCCGACCGAAGGTTTCGGCGAGAGCATTATCTTATTTAGTTCGTCGGCGATACGCTCTTTGGTGATGATGGCGATACGCTCCCTGTTTCGCCAGATAGCCACGAGCGTTTCGTCTTTGATATCGAATCCGAGCTGTGCCGAAAATCTTATGGCACGCATCATACGCAGCGGGTCGTCGGAGAATGTGATATCGGCGTCGAGCGGAGTGCGGATGATATGTTTGCTTAGGTCGGCAAGCCCTCCGAATGGGTCGACGAGTGAGCCGAAACGTTCTTTGTTAAGGCAGATAGCCATAGCGTTGATGGTGAAATCGCGGCGGTTTTGGTCGTCTTCGAGTGTACCTTCCTCTACGACGGGGTTGCGGCTGTCGTGTCGATACGATTCGCGGCGGGCTCCTACTATCTCTATCTCCGTGTCGCGATGTTTTATTTGTGCCGTGCCGTAGGTCTTGAATACTGCAAGGTGAGCTCCTCGCCCCAGATGCCGCCGAAGCGTCTCGGCGAATCGTATGCCGTTGCCTACTACTACTACGTCTATGTCTTTCGATGGGCGGCAGAGCAGCAAGTCTCTCACATAACCACCTATAAGATAGCATTCTACACCTTCGAAGTCGGCTACGTCGCCTATGGTGCGAAATATCTTACAGTCTATCTTGTCTGCTAAATTCATTTATCGTCAAAAACTCGTCGTTTATACCACCTAAAGAATGTGTCGTTGTGGCCGTTGGCAGTCTTTTGTATCTAATAATCACTTGGGTTGCAAAATTACTATTTTTCTTTATAATTAAGATAGAAAAAAGTTCTAACTTTGTGCGGTAAATTAAAAAAGTAATAATATGCAAGTAATATCAGGAAAAGACCTATCGGCACGTCTGAAAGCCGATATGGCAAAGCAAGTGGCAACCTACAAAGAGAGATACGGACGGCTGCCGAAACTATCGGTAATCCTCGTGGGCAACGACCCCGGTAGCGTTTCGTACGTTACGGGCAAAGCCAAAGCTTCGGAAGAGGTGGGAATTCTCAACGAGACCATACGTCTCGACGCTTCGACTACCGAAGCCGAACTTCTCCGTAAAATAGACGAACTCAACGCCGACTCTTCGGTCGACGGTATTCTGGTACAGCTACCTCTACCAAAGCATATCGACGAGAAAAAAGTGATATCGGCTATCAGACGCGAGAAAGATGTCGACGGATTCCATCCGCTCAATGTGGCCGGGCTTTGGAGCAACACCGACTGCGTAGTACCCTGCACTCCCAAAGGAGTAATAAAACTTCTGAAGAGCCAAAACATAGAGATGAAAGGCAAAAATGTAGTAGTAATAGGGCGTAGCAATATCGTGGGGCTGCCCGTAAGCAAACTCCTGCTCAATGAGAATGCCACCGTTACTATCACCCATAGCAAGACCGAAAACTTGCCTCAGGTGTGTGCCAAAGCCGATATTTTGGTCGTAGCCATAGGCAAGGCGAAGTTCGTTACTGCCGACTTCGTAAAACAGGGAGCCGTAGTAATCGACGTCGGAGTTAATCGCGACGAGGCTACCGGCAAACTCTGTGGCGATGTCGATTTCGATGCTTGTGCCGAGAAGACTTCGTATATCACCAAGGTACCCGGCGGAGTGGGTCCGATGACTATCTGCTGCTTGATGGAGAATACCATTGAGTGTTATCTCAGAAATGTAGCAAAATAAACCACCGACGGCGACTGTCACCGTGATAAATAGTTGCAACCGCCTTAGCCACTCGTATAAGTTGGTATGAAGACAATACCTGCCGATAGTCTGAGGAGAGTCTCTTTGTCGTTCGTCGTGTTTCTGTTTGCAAACACACTATATCCGCAGACAGTAAATAGTTTTGCCGTGTGGCTATCGGGCGGATACAATAATCTTATTGCCTCAAGAGACAAGGTGGCATACCTCGGTGGGCTTGCCACAGACTTTGGGCTCGGTTACGACCTGCGAAGCGGTAACACCATATTCCAGATAGGAGGCGAGGTACGATATCAGACCTCAAACGCACGGTTAAGAGACTTCACCGAAACGATACCGATGATAAGCACCGAAGGTAAGCCATACGACGGACTATTCGATTTCAGACACAACGTCGATAGGCAGCGTGTGGGTAGTGTGGCTATCGTAGCGAAACTGGGTTTCGTCTCGTACAGTGATGTATATGTGTTGTTGGGGGCAAAGTATGGCTACAACTTCTACGGATACTCTTTGACGTCGACAAGTGTAACCTCGCGTGGACGATACGACCATATCATAGGCGAAGACGGCGGTGGCTTATTGTCCGATATGCCAAACCACGGATACGGTACGGCTAAGCGTCGTTACGGCAATAAGTTGAGTCTCGAGCCTTCGGTATACGGCTCCGTCGAGGTGGGACGGCAATTGGCAGACAAGACCTTTTTGGCGGCGGTGCCACGAATAGCTATGTTTTTAGACATTGGCTATACCAAGCTCGAAAAGAGCCAAAAGACCATAGGCGGCAGCCTCATAAAAGATATATCTACCACAGAAGAGTTTGTACCCGCTTTGTCGACATTCTTTTTCGACCCATCGGCAGATGGAAAGAGGTGGCTCACTCTTTCGTTCGGTGTGCGGCTCACTCTACTATGGGGACATCAGAAGATAGGGCATTGCCGTTGTATACAAAATTTTTAATCACCTATAAAAACGATAAAAAATGCTATCAGTAATAATTTGTACCTACAATCGTCGGAAATATATTTACAACTGCCTCAAAAGCATCGCTGAAAACGATTTTGATGCATCGAAGTATGAAATATTAGTCGTTAACAACAACTCTACCGACGATACCGAGGGCGAATGCCGACGATTCGGGAGCGACTATCCGCAGATAAACTTCAGCGTATGCTGCGAGACGTCGCAAGGACTCTCCTACGCCCGTAATCGCGGTATCGAAGAGGCGAAAGGCGATATTTTGGTCTATGTCGACGACGATGCTACGGTCAATAGAGAGTACTTGAGCACCATCGCAGAGTTTTTCGACCGATACCCCGATGCTATGGCTGCCGGCGGCGCTATATATCCCGTATACGAGACCGAAGAGCCGAAGTGGATGTCGAAATACACGCGGGAGCTCATCACTGCCTACAAAGACGAGGGGCGGCGTGTGATACGTATGACTAGTAGCCGTTTCCCGAGCGGTGGCAATGCCGCATATCGCCGAGAGGTATTCGACCGTGTCGGTCGCTTCGACCCTGCTCTCGGCAGGCGAGGCAATCTGCTTATCAGCGGTGAGGAGAAGGCTGTTTTTTATAGTATGAAAAGGCTCGATATGCCTATATATTACCTTCCGTCGATGATATTGTATCATATCATACCGCAGAGTAAACTGACGAAGCAATATTTCGATAACCTTACACTCTCTATCGGTAGGAGCGAAAGACTGCGGACGCTGTCGGTTTCGAAGGCTGTGTTTGGTAAAAGGCTTGTGGCAGAGGGTATAAAGTGGATAGCTACCATAATACTCGGCATTGGTCTTACGCTGAGGCTATCGCCCGAGAAGGCGGCTAAGATATTTGCTTTCCGCCGTAATGTTACCCGAGGACTTCTGGGGCATTGACCCACTTACGTTTGTTTCGTAACGTATTAGTTTAAAATCAACAAAGGACTACCGAAAATGGCAGTCCTTTTTGTCGATTTATAATTATGGTATAATACTTCTTAGTCTTCGAGGAAGAATACTATAGTTGATACTACCCGAGCTTTCTGTATATACGGTTCGTTGGGAGTGTCCGATACGGCATCTTCTTCCGAATAAAACTCCCCTGCCAGAGATATTTGTCCTTGCGATGCCGTTTTGATTTTTCCGAGCTTCGACTTCGAGTCTTTGGCGAACTGTTCGCCTGCTATACGAGCGTTCTTGGTGCTCTCTTCGATGAGTTTAGGCTTGATGGAGTTCAGTTCGGGGAATTTGTACGAACAGTTTACATCGCTCGACAGGTTGTTGTTTATCAGGTCGATATTGATAGTGTTTGATATCTCGCCGGCAGTCTCTACGTCCTTGATATCGATACGTATATCTTTGGAGCCGCTGTAACGGTCTTTTTTTACATCGACGTATCGTCCGCCCTTCCATTTCTGCTCGTAGTAACTCTTCGAGTCGAACAGATTGAGGTTCGACACCTTGATATCGCCATATCCCTTTCTCCTGAGATATTCCGATATCTTCGACACACGGCTGTCGATAGCCGATACTATACTCTTTGGGTCGTCGCTTGTGAAGCGAATGTCGATGACGATAGTAGCGTTGTCGGCTTTGACGTATTGTTCGGCAAGACCTTTGACTGTCACTACTCTCTCTTTGTTTGAGAAACTTTGTAGTCCCTTGTTGATAAATATACCCAACACTATGAGACCGAGTGCTATGCAAGCACCTAAAATCAGATTGCTTTTATTGTCCATTTTAGTTATTAAATTTATGTGGTTTAATTATTTTTTTCTGACGATAGAATTTCTATTGGTCAAGTAGTTATAAATTCAGTTTTTTTACCTCGATAGTCTGTTCTCTATCGGGACCAACCGATACGTAAGAGATGGGTGTATCGGTTAGCTCTTCTATCTTTTTTAGATAATACTTTGCGTTCTCGGGCAGTTCGTCGAACGAACGACACGCCGAAATATCTTCGCTCCATACGGGCATATTCATATAGATGGGTTTACACTTTTCGTACTCGTATATGGTAGATGGTACGTAGTCGATTTGCTTATTGTTAAGCTCGTAGTGAGTGCAAATTCTCAGCTCCGATATCCCCGACAGTACGTCGAAGAGCATCACTGCCAGCGAGTCTATGCCCGAGATACGACAAGCGTGTCTGAGAGCGACGGTATCGAGGAACCCGATACGTCTGGGGCGTCCGGTGACAGTGCCGTACTCATTGCCTCTATCTCTGATGTAGTAGGCTGTCGAATTCGTAATTTCGGTAGGGAATACACCCGAACCTACTCGTGTATTATATGCTTTGCATATTCCGAGCGAATGGTCGATATATTTCGGTGGGATACCCGTACCGAGCGGTACGCTTATGGTAGCAGGCGAAGATGAAGTAACGAACGGATATGTGCCGTGTTCGATACAGAGCATTACGCCTTGTGCTCCCTCGAATAGTATACGAGAGTCTTTCTTTACTTCATCGTACAGTAGCCGCGACGTATCGCAAATATATGGGCTCAATAGCCTTCCGTACTCAGCATACTCTTCGCATAGTGTATGCAGGTTGTATCTCTTGCGACGAAGTACTCGCATCTGTATGTTTACCATACTTATAGCGTCGTCGAGGCGTTCTCTGAGATACTCTTTGTGGAGTAGGTCGCCGATACGGATACCTGTTCTATTGTATTTATCGGCATACGCCGGTCCTATTCCTTTGTTTGTAGTGCCTATGACGCTGCCTTTCTTGAGGCTCTCGTATGCTCCGTCGAGCTCGATATGGTAAGGCATTACCACACTGGCACGGTCCGATATGAATAGTTGGTAGTCGGTGATACCCATCTCTCTAAGTTTTTGAAGCTCATCGAGTACTGCTTTGGGATTTATGACCATACCGTTTGCCATTACGTTTTTTATCTTGGGGCTGAATATCCCCGACGGTATACTCTGCAAGGCATATCGCTGACCGCCGAAAGTAATCGTATGTCCGGCGTTGTTGCCTCCCTGATAGCGCACGACGACATCCGATTTTTGTGCGAGATAGTCTGTCATCTTACCTTTACCCTCGTCGCCCCACTGTACGCCTACTATTGTTAATCTACTCATTTGTAACTGCCTATTCCTTGTTAAACGTCGCTTGATAATTGCTTTCAAAATTAGTAAAACTCCATAAACAAACCAAATTTATTTGCGAAAATATATCAATGTGTCGATAATATATCCGTATCCTATGGAAACGATATTTTTATAATAGCCCTGCTATTGTTTCGGGGGGGATAAAGAAAAGAGGTTACCCTGAGACGGATAACCTCTTTCTCTATAAAAAAGATACTTATCTTATCTGTTTATTATCAACCTTTCGGTAGCGATATTATTATCGGAAACGATACGAACGATGTAGATACCTTCGGCAAGTGCAGATAGGTCGATATCTACTTTGTTGTCGCCTCTGCCGATAATATAACTACCCACAGTCTTACCGAGCATATCGACGATACGGACTTCGGCTCCGTTTTGGAGATTATCGACATATACCGATACCTTCTCCTTAGCCGGATTTGGATATATGTTCAGTCGATATTCGGCTTCGTCGATACCACTGCACACAGGTGTAGAGAACTTAAGCGTATCTCCGTAGTTGTGAGGATAATTTTGAGTTACTACATAAGCATAGAACTCATAATTAGTATTCTGGAAAAGTCCTTTGACGTGATCGACCTTCGTATTTATCCAATCGACTTCGCCAACCTTTCTGTACCACCAACCTTTCTCGATAATATCGGTTTCTGAGCCCATAGCGATAGTTATACCGAGTTTAGCCTCGTTACAATTGATAATTACAGCTTCTTTCGTTTTTACGGTAGGAGCACTGTGCCGCTTTGTCTTGAATGTAAGCGTGCTACCTTCGACTATCGGATAGTTGGCGGTAGACGCAAAGGCACGGAAGCTATACTCGGTGTCGTGAGTGAGATCGGTAAGATTGGGGACAAAAGAGATGAGCCAAGTCGTATCCGACGATTTACGGTACTTCCAACCTCTCTGAGTAGTGGGTTCCGACGGGTCGGCTACGATAGTGCTATTGAGAGTTGCCGTAGTATATCCGACGTTGGTAGCCTCGCCTGTAGTAACTGTAGGCTTCGGCGGAGCTACTCCGAGAGTAGTAAAGGTCTTGACCTCACCGACATATTCTACTCCTTCCACAATAGCATAAGCCCAGAACTTATATTTCGTTCCCGAAGTGAGTCCCGTGATATGGGCATTTTGTATACGAGTCATAAGGGCACCTGTGACTTCGACCTTCTGGTATACGAAGCCTTGGTCTTGGTCGTCGATGGGGTATGTACCTTGTCTTACGTTTTTATTGAGAGTTGCCGAATGGTCGGTAATATCCGTTGCGTCAAGTGTCTCTACCGTAGGTGGTACAATAGACATTTTCAGTACCTTAATATTGTCGAGATGCAGGTCGTTGTCGGCATTTTTCCAAGTAGATTCTACATAGAAGCCTATCTTGATATTTTTACCTATATATCGAGTCAGAGGTATACTTACCTGCGTAGCGACATTTGGGATATCGTTAAGCGAAGCAGCACCTGAGGGCTGTCCGTTATTACTCCATACGATAGCATTTTCGCTCTTCCAAGTAGCTCCCGCATCGTCCGATATTACTACCATAAACTTATCGTCTACGCCCGACGTATCGGCTACTTCGGCAGAGTTGTTTTTGGTATATGCTACGTCAAACTCCAAATTGCTATTGGTATCTATTGCAAAAACAGGCGTTACAAGCCAACTATGCACTGCCGTACCGTGTATATTTACGATAGCTTTCTTCGAATCAATACCTCGGTTGTTGGCTGAGAATGTCCATTGTTTGCTTGTCTGGCTCATAGTACCTCCTGCGAATATGTCTGATGCTTTTGCACTATACACACCCCAGCATTCGCTAGGCGGAAATACGTACGACGACGACGAGGAGAAATCCTCTACAAATGGTAGCGACTCTATGTTACAAAGTGTTTTGAATGTGGTATAATATGTCCACAAGCTGCTATCGAGAGGCGAGCATACGGCTCTGACTCTCGCATTGTACCAAGTATCTGACTCTAATCCCGATATGGTGTACGAAGAAGTAGTTACGTTGTCTATCCTTGTCCAACGACTCGAGGAGGCTTTCTTGTATTCCAAGCTCCATCGTACCTCTGAGCCGCCGATAAGCCACGAAATATCGGCGGTATTGGTACCGATATTGTGGGCGGCTACATCTTTCGGACGGGCGCAAGATACATTCTTATTTACTTCGATATCGTCGAGATAATATTCGGGGCTTCCCGTCTGAGATGTCTTAGTCATACGGAATGCAATATAATGATAATTGCTGGGAACGTTCGCAAGCGCCTCTTCGAACATAGTCCAATTGGTCGTAGTAGGAGTAACGTCTTTGAGCGACATAAACGAATTTTCGTCGGTTATATCAGACATTACACCGACTTCAAACTTCGATAAGTTAGATACGTTTGTGAATCGAAGCCAGAACGAAACTACCATATTGCTAAGCGTATCGGCGTCGAAGAATTTGGGCGAAGCTACAAGATTCGTAGCACCCTGATTGTTTTTACCTTCTATCATGAACTTGAGGCTTCCTTTATTTAAATATCCTTCTCTAACAGATACTTCGGGATAAGAACTGTATGATTTTATTTTCGTCCAACAATATGGGGCACCATTTTCGTCCGATATATCGAACGACTCTTTCCAACCTTTCGATACCTCACCGCAGGCGGTGATGAATGTTATCGGTTGCATCGACCACAGACTATATGTATTGCTGTCGCAACGGCTTCTGAGCCATACTTTATAGGGCTTGCCCGGTTGAAGATTGCCGATGACAATAGTATCGTTTGCGATGTCTACGGCTGTGAGCCCTTCGACCGAATTTATATTGATATTATCGGTCATAGCGTATTGCCAAGCCGCAGCCGACGAGTCGAAGGTTATCTTTACAGTGTCTTTGCCGATAAAGAAAGCTTTCGCATTTTTCACACGACGGCACGAGGGAATAGTGTCTACTTTTATTTCGTCAAAGAAATAGTTTGCCGACTTTCTATTATTGTTCGTCATACGCAAAGCAATATACTTGTGTGTCGACGGAGCAGTCGTAAGAGGAATGTCGTAGTATTCCCAAAGTTCGTTGTCTCTTACTATACGTTCGATAGCGACGAAAGTACTTGTGTCAGAGAGGTCTTTGAGTACTCCTACTTCGAATGTTGCAGGGTTGCTGCCTTCATTGTTTTTGAGCCAGAAACTTGCCTGCATTCTGCTAAGGTCTTCGTCGAAGATAGGAGTAGCCATCATAAGCACAGATTTTCCCTTAGTATAAAATTGCAAGCCTTTGCCTTTGCCGTATGCAGATGTTGAGGTTACTTCAGGATAAATCGAGGTAGAGTTATCTTTTTCCAATACTCTTGTCCAGCAGTATGGTATATGAGTATTTTCGTCGGCAGACGAAAAGTCGTCTGACCAACCCTTTTTAGCAGCAGAGCACTCTGTCCTAAATGCTACAGACGACCAGAAACTATTGTCGTTGCTATCGCATATAGCTCTTACCCAGATATTGTATTGGGTATTCATATTGAGGTTCGATAGTGCTATGTTTTTGGTAGTTATTGCTATACGATTCGAAGCAGATACAGTATCGGGGTTTATTTCGCCATTGGTCGATAAGATATATTCCCAAGACGGCGCCGACGACTCGAAAGTTACGGATGCCGAGTTCGATGTTACATTAGAAATAGCAAGATTCGATACGGGCAGGCACGACGGAGCAGGCGATACTTCTATATCGTCAACAACATAGTCGTAATCGCTTGGCTGTACCACTCCTCCTACATCGCCGTAACGGAAAGCTATATATCGGTTGGCACCGCTATTGTCGTCTACATTAGTAAATACTACATGCTTTTCTACCATCTTGCGGTATTCGTTATTGTTGAGATTTGCTACGGCAGTGAATGTAGATGCATCTTTGGGGTCAGACATATAGCCTATTTGGAATATACCACCTCTTTGGTCGGTCTTGTCCAGTTTGAACTTTACCATTACACCGTTCAGAGGAGTATCTATCTTCGGTAAGATAGCGTACAGTGGCGATTTCCCACTAAATACCAGTGCTACGGAGTTGTATCCGTAGTAAGAAGTTGATGGTTTATATAGCCTTGGATATATGTTATTGCGAACGTTATCTATAATTTTCCAGCAATCGGGTATTATGCGAGCGTAAACTCCTCCTTGTTTGACGGCTGTTTGGTAAGAGTTGAAGTCTTCTATGATAGTAGACACAGGACTACATTCGGTCTTAAACTTTATCGGTTTGCTCCAATCGGTAGGAACGCCCGTCGGGCACATGCTTCTAACAAATACCTGATATCCCATGTTTTCTTGTAATCCGCTCAGAATTATATTATTCTTCGACGATATTGTTACCGGAGTAAGTGTCGATGGGTCAGGAGTATGCAGTTTGGTTATGGTATCTATTACATACTGCCAAGAGGTTACGCTGTCGTCGTATTCGTGGAACGACAACTTTGCCGAATTGGACGTAATATCGGTGATCTTGAGCGAATCGGGCACCTTACACGCATATTCTATCGATAAGTCGTCGATGAATACACTTGTTTGTGAATTATTACCCGATGCTGTCATTATCTTCAAGGGTGATGGCGTACCAGCGGTAGGCAAATCAAAAGTAAGAGTCTGAAAGTCTGCTACCGTTACAGGCCAAGAGTGTTTTATCTTTCTCAATGGCAAGAAATCATTGTATCCTCCATAAGTGACCTCCAAATATGCCGTGCGGTTACTATCTGCCACTGCGTGTGGAAGCACTACATACTTTAGAGTTACCTTGATTAATGCGGCTCTGCCCGTATTTATCGGACGCGTAAGGAACCCTCCTTCTATATCTGCCGTATCGCCGATACGAATCGCTCCTCTGGCTTCGTAGGCAAAGTAGACGGAGTCTATACCGGGGGGCATTGTTGTTACTGCTGTCGGGCTACCGTTTGCAGCGGTAGTATTCCCCGACGAAAGCGACGAAAAGTCTTGCGTATATGGTAATACCACATTTGTCTGCGACCGTACTCCAAGTACGGCAAACAATAGCAAGACAAGTAAAAGACTTAATTTTTTCATTGGTCGAAATGTATTGATTATGTTAATAAAAATCGTTTGGTTTATATCCACTCCACTTTGCTGCTCTCTCTCTGCTTGGCGTCGGGGCATTCGTCGGCATAGCCCATAGCTATACCGAAAAGTACCTTGTATTTGTCCGTAAGGTGGAGCATATCTCTACGAATATCAGGCGATTCGTTTATTGAAGCAGCCATACTGCCTATCACACAAGTGCCTACACCTAAGCTATTGGCTGCGAGTAGTATGTTTTGCGTAAACATACCGCAATCGCCCTCTGCATAATGGTTCGATGTATCGGCGGCTACTATTAGTAAAGTGGGTGCGTTGTGAAACACAGAGAAACCCTCTTCGCCTGCACGCGAAGCACTTCCGGGTAGCTCTTTGCCGCGAGCCCAATCTACGAACGAGCCATTGAGCCGTTGCAACATATCTTGGGAGCGTATTACTCGTATTTGCCAAGGCTGCATATTGAGAGCACTCGGAGCATTTATACCGCAGTTTATTATCTCTTTCAGCGTATCGGCAGGTATCTGCTCGCTTTTGTAACGTCGTATACTTCTTCGTTTAAGAATATTATTTACCGTATCCATTGCTCAGTAATATTATAAATGTTATAATAATGCAGACAAAGATAATAATATCATAGCAGTAAAAAAATGTATTTATTATTTTTTTAAGGGAATAAACATTACTTACTTTTTCCGTAAATATACGATAGAATAGTAGCTTAAATCGACTATTGCAGTAGACAACCAAAACAAAAGCAAAACACAGAGAAGATAGGAATAATACTCTGTTTATTACTTTATTACCCATAGAGGCAATACAACATTTACTTTCTCAAGAGTTTTATCCGAAAGTTGTCATTTTTATTAAAAAAATTATGATTACAATTCGATATATTGCTTAACGCTACTATCTCCCTATGACCCAAAGAATACGCAGGAAATACTATTTCAATACTTTTATTGTCGTATGATATTGAATCTTCCGTCGTTGTAGAGTTTTATTATCTGTGAAGGAGTAGTCTCCGTCGAGTCCGACTGTCGTAGAGGTACAATATAATCTACAGCCGATTTTATCTCGTCGGATATATCGTAGAAACTCTTTGCCGACGGCTCTCCGCTAATATTTGCCGAAGTAGATACTATCGGTCGCCCCATAAGACGACACAACGTAGCAGATACCTCCTCGCCTGTAATGCGAATAGCAATACTACCATCGGAATTTACGACGTTTGTAGGGAGATTTTTAGCTTTTTCGAATATCACGGTTAGCGGTCGGGATGCGCACTCTATTAAGTACCAAGCGATATCGGGGATATCTTCGACGTAACGAGATATCTTTGATGCGTCGTCGAGTAATATTATTATCGACTTATCTTGCGGACGCCTCTTTATATCGAATATCCGCCTTACTGCTTCGCTGTTGGTAGCATCGCACCCTATTCCCCAGATAGTATCGGTCGGATAGAGTATTACGCCGCCTGCCCGCAGGGTATCGATCGCCTCTTTTAGTTGGTCTACATTCATTTTTCTGTTGTAAAAACGAGGTGCAATAATGAGGTCCAAAGGTAATATTTAATTATGAAATTAAGTGTGACTATAGACAATAATGAGGCTAAAGCGACATAAATTTTTTGGTGAAATCAATGCGACTTTACCAGAGAGATGCTCTTTGCTAGTCATTTCTTATATTGTTACATTAATCGAAATTCATACCAAACCTCAATCAGAAATTTGAGAAAGATACAAACTCAACTAGCCTTGAACCTATAATATTTTCACCAGCAAGTAGAGTAAAAATATCAGAGAAACGCTTCTTTTTAATTACTTGGATTTTGCCATATCAAATATTTCTATTATCTTTGCAAAGAAATAAACAAAATCAATTTTTTATACTAAAAAACGATATGAGAAAGATTATATTTTCGGCATTAGTTGCCACAATTTTATTTATTTCCTCTTGTGAAAAAAAAGATAATGGAGGCGGAGGTAGTGGCACTTCGCTTTATGGTGATTGGTATGAGAGTGTATACTATAATGATCCGAACGACAAAGGGATGCGATGGCTTATTCCTATCGCTTGTGCAAGGAAAACCATTTGGTCTATTTCCGATAAAAAAATAAAGTACGAACGGTATAGTGGGAATAACATCGATAACTGCGATTATAACCCTACTTACTACGATTATACCACATCCAATGGGGTTTTTAATATGACCATATCCGACGATTCTCCTTACGGAACAAAAGGGAATACCGCTTCTATAAAGTACGAAATGAAAAACCAAGAGCTTATCTTTCATTATCGGTCGGGAAAAAATGATGTAATAAATGTACTTCGCAAAAAAGGAGTAGATTACAGCCACCTCGACCCTTTTATAGGTTGTTGGGAAATGACCAAAGCTACCGTAGGGAAAACTGAACATATTGTAAAGCAAGGCGAATGTCTGTATAGTAGTGTAGTAGCCAGCTCCTTGGGCTTCACCTTATATCTCAATTATCCGGACAAGAACGGACAATGCCAAAAAACGATAAATAACTACCAATGGGTAAATGAGGGTGGTAAATATTACAATGTGAGCAATCCGCAAGAAAAGGTCTTCCTCGACATCAATTTTTCAGACAACAACCACTCGATGACTTATTCGGATGATACCCAATTCGGCAAAACGATAATGTACTTTACCAAGATAAGATAACTTAAAAACGAAAACAGTATAAAAACACTCATTGTCAAACTATTTATATTATTACAGGTTTATTATATATATAATATTTTCACTAGCAAGTAGAATAAAAATATCAGAGAAACGCATTTTTTTTCACTTGAATCCTATCGTATATAGGATTTAATGTATCTTTGCATTTTAAACAAATAAAAATAAAACGTTATTTTCATGACAGCTAAAAAATTATGGATTTTACTTGGGGCAACAGTTGCAGCCTCATTTTTGGTGCTTATTATATTCGGAGTAGAAATATACCGCACCACACCACCTTGGCCATCGAAAATTGTAGTCAGCAGTGGAGAAGTACTCTACGACGGACAAGATATCAAAGACGGTCAGAACGTATGGCAATCAATGGGCGGACAAACCGTCGGTAGTATTTGGGGACATGGAGCATATATTGCTCCTGACTGGAATGCCGATTATCTACACCGTGAGTCTGAATTGCTTTTAGACCTATTTGCTAAAAAAGACGGTCATAAAGACTATGCAAGCCTTAGCAATGAAGAAAAAGCAAAGTATGAAGTAAAACTTCGCGAAGAACTTCGTAAAAATACTTTCGACCAAGCTACGGGAGTGATTACTTTCTCTCCAGAGCGGGCTCAGGTAACTCGAGAATTAGGTTCGTATTATACTAAACTTTTTATGGGCGATCCATCTATGGATGCTACTCGTAACAATTATGCCATTCCCAAGAATGCTATCAAAGATCCTAATCGTATGGAGAAAATGAATGCTTTCTTTACTTGGACAACTTGGGTATGTAGCACCAATCGTCCCAATAGCGATGTTACCTATACAAACAATTGGCCTTACTACCCGGTAGTAGGCAACCGCCCGTCTACATCGCTACAGGTATGGTCAGGATTCAGTATCTTGTTACTTCTCTTTGGGGTAGGGTTATTAGTATATTATTATGCAAGTAATAAAGAAGATGAGAAAAATGAGAATCTTCCCACAGAAGATCCTATGCGAGGTCTGACTCCAACACCATCTATGAAGGCAACTCTAAAATACATATGGGTTGTAGCTCTACTTATTTTAGCTCAAATGGTATCGGGAGTCATTACTGCACACTACGGAGTAGAAGGTTCCGGTTTCTTTGGCATACCTCTTGATCTGATACTTCCGCAAGCCGTTTCGCGTAGCTGGCATGTACAGCTCGCTATTTTCTGGATTGCTACATCTTGGTTAGCTACAGGGCTATACATTGCTCCGGCAGTATCGGGGCACGAACCTAAATATCAAAAACTCGGCGTAAATATACTTTTTTCTGCCTTACTTATAGTTGTAGTAGGTTCATTAATAGGTCAGTGGTTGGGTGTAATGCAAAAGTTGGGCCTGATAGAAAACTTTTACTTTGGACATCAAGGATATGAGTACTTAGAATTAGGTCGTTTCTGGCAAATACTTTTACTTGTGGGATTATTCTTATGGTTGTTTTTAATGGTAAGAGCTCTACTACCTGCTCTTCGTAGAAAAGACGAAAATCGCCACCTCTTGTTGTTGTTTGTATTGGCTTCTATAGCTATTGCGGGTTTCTATGGAGCAGGATTGATGTATGGACGCCAGACACATATGGCTATAGCCGAATATTGGCGTTGGTGGGTAGTTCATCTTTGGGTAGAAGGTTTCTTTGAAGTTTTTGCCACAGTAGTAGCTGCTTTCTTATTCTCACGTATGGGATTGTTACGTATAAAAGTGGCAAGTACTTCCGTATTATTCTCTACTATTGTTTTTTTAGCAGGAGGTATCCTTGGTACATTCCACCACTTGTATTTCAGTGCTACTCCTACGGCTGTGTTAGCTCTGGGAGCAACTTTCAGTGCTTTAGAGATAGTACCTCTGGTACTTATCGGTTATGAGGCTTATCACAATTATAAAATATCGAAGACTACGGAATGGATAAAAGCATATAAATGGCCTATTTACTGCTTTATTGCAATGTGTTTTTGGAATTTCTTAGGAGCCGGTATTTTTGGTTTTGCTATCAATCCTCCTATTGCATTATATTATGTTCAGGGACTTAATACCACTGCCGTTCACGGACATGCCGCTCTATTCGGAGTGTATGGTATACTTGGTATCGGGCTTATATTGTTTGTCTTACGTGGTCTATATCCCGAGCGCCAATGGAACTATAAAATACTCGGATGGGCTTTCTGGTTGATTAATATCGGATTGCTTGCAATGTTAGTAATTAGTCTACTACCTATTGGTATTTTACAAGCGATAGAATCCATTCAAAACGGTTATTGGTCGGCTCGCTCCGAAACTTTCATGCGAACAGACCTTATGCAGACTATCAGATGGCTACGTATGCCAGGTGATGTACTATTAGCCACAGGAGAGTTGTTATTGGTATATTTTATCATTGGACTAAAGACAGGTTGGTCTCTGACTAAAAAGCAGAAATAATGTTTTTTTAGGTGATACTATATAAAAAAGAAGAGACTGTTTGCAAGATATGCAGGCAGTCTCTTCTTTTCTTATAAAAATCAGGAATTTCGCTCTCCTCACCTCTCTTGGACGATATCCTGCACCACGAGTCCTGCCAGGGCAAAACCGAAGATAGCCGTTATATGAACCATAGTGCCGTTGGTCTGAGCCTTACGGGGAAGGGCAGGGTCTTCGTCGGCGTCGCTGACTGCGGTATTGCCCTTGTTGTCGAGTACTTCGGACGAGAATACGCAAAGGTACTTCTTGGCGGGGAATGTCTTTTGCTGCCGCATACGTTTGCGCATAACCGCCGCCAGCGGGCAGCCGTCGACTTGCCAAAACTCTGCTATGCGGATTCGGGTGAAGTCGAGCTTCAGAGCGCTGCCCATCGATGAGAAAAACACGGCACGGTAGCGTGTTGCCTCCACTGCCAGAAGTATCTTGTCTTTCAGGCTGTCGATACAGTCGACGATATAATCGTACTCTCCGAGAGCGAAGTCGTCTTTGGTCGTCTCGTTGAAGAGTTTTGGCACGGCAGTTATTTCGGCATCGGGAGCTATATCGAGGAGTCGTTGCCTGAGGGCATACACCTTGTGTTCGCCTATGGTCGAGTGTGTTGCCATCGCCTGACGGTTGATGTTGCTCTGTGCCACCTTGTCGTAATCGACGATGGTGAGCCGCTTCACTCCGCTGCGGACAAGGCTCTCGGCACACCAACTGCCTACGCCGCCTATACCGAAGACGATTATTTTTTTCCGTGCAAGCCGCTCCATAACCTCGTCGCCGACAAGCAGCCTGCTACGCTCCGTGTATGTATCTGCCACTGTGAGTTATTTGGTTAGTTAGTCCGCAATTTTTTAGGTTTCCAATGTTGTACAACATCGACGATAGGCTCTACACCCTGTTATCTGGCTCTTCGGGTAGATAATGGTAAGTGTCACTGATTGCCGTTTACCACAAACTATATTACAATATCTTTTTTACCTCGCGGTAGATATTATCTGCCGTGAAACCGAATTTCTCGTCGAGTACGGTGTATGGTGCCGAGTAGCCGAAGTGATCGAGCCCGAATACAGTGCCGTTGCTGCCGACGAGCCCTTCGAGGTTTACGGGCAGTCCTGCCGTCAGCCCGAAGCGTTTTATGTTGTCGGGCAGTACGCTTTGTCGGTATTCACGAGGCTGTTCTGTGAAAAGTCCTTCGGAAGGCACCGACACTAGACGTACCCTTATGCCGTCGTTGCGTAGCAGAGCGGCTGCCTCGTTGAGAGTAGACACTTCCGAGCCGCTGGCAAGCAGCACTACGTCGGGGTTCTCGTCGGAATATACGACGTATGCACCGCACTGCACATTGTGTTTGTCGGTGGGTAGGTCGGTGATATTCTGCCTCGAGAGTATGATAGCCGTCGGCGTCTCTATATTCTCCATCGCCAGACGCCAGCAGACGGTGGTCTCTTCGACATCGGCAGGGCGAAGCACGAGCATAGAGTTGCGTCCGCTATGGTTCTTTAGTTTCTCGAGTAAACGTATCTGTGCCTCTTGTTCGACGGGTTCGTGAGTAGGTCCGTCTTCGCCCACACGGAAGGCATCGTGCGAGAATATGAACTTGACGGGAAGCTCCATCAGTGCAGCCATACGCATAGCGGGTTTCATATAGTCGGAGAATACGAAGAATGTAGCACAAGCTGCGATAACGCCTCCGTGAAGAGCGATACCTATAGCCAGACACGCCATAGTAAGTTCCGATACACCTGCTTGCAGGAAGGCTCCTCCGAAGTCGTCTCGGGTGATGGCTCTTGTCTTTTTCAGGAAGCCGTCGGTCTTGTCGGAGTTCGACAGGTCGGCACTGCTTACTATCATATTTTCCAATTGTACGGCGAGTTCGCCGAGTACTGTGGCAGATGCGGCACGCGTTGACTGATTGGGCTTTTGGGTTATCTTCGACCAATCGACTTGGGGCGGTTCGTTCGAGAAGAACTTGCCGAGTTTCTCTGCCAAGACGGGATTTTGCTTCTTCCATTCGCTTACGGCTTTGCGTTTTTTAGCTACAATATCGGTCAGCTCGGCTTTGCGGCGGGCATATATGTTTTTTGTCTCTTCGAACAGTACAAAAGGATTGTCTACGTTGCCACCGAGATTTTTTACGGTATTTGCGTAAGCATCGCCACCGAGAGGTGCACCGTGTGTCTCGCAGCAGTTCTCGTACGAGGTGTTGTCGGCACGTCGTGCTCCTTTACCCATAACGGTATTGCCGATGATAAGCGTCGGTTTGTGTGTTTCGGCTTTTGCCTCACGGAGAGCCGTGCGTATCTGCTCGGCATCGTTGCCGTCTATCTCTATTACGCGCCAGCCCCAAGCCTCGTACTTCTGACGTACGTTTTCGGAGCTTACATCAGATACTTTTGTAGAGAGTTGTATGTTGTTCGAGTCGTAGAACATTATCAGGTTGCTTAGTCCCAGGTGGCCTGCTATCCTGCCCGCTCCTTGCGACACCTCTTCCTGTATGCCGCCATCGGAGATATAGGCATATATGGTGTGGTCGAACAGACGGTCGAACCTCGCCTGCAAGAATCGCTCGGCAATAGCGGCACCCACGGCGTAGGTATGTCCTTGTCCGAGTGGTCCCGATGTGTTCTCTATGCCGTGGGCAAGGTCGAGCTCGGGATGTCCCGGAGTGGGGCTGCCCCATTGACGGAAGTGCTGCAAGTCTGCCAGCGAGAACTTATCCGTGCAGGCTAATACCGAGTACAACATAGGCGACATATGCCCGGGGTCGAGGAAAAACCTGTCGCGAAACTCCCAAGCGGGATTCTCGGGGTCGTACTCCAGAAACTCCGAATATAGTACGTTTATAAAGTCTGCACCGCCCATTGCGCCACCCGGGTGTCCGGACTTGGCTTTTTCTACCATAGCAGCAGAGAGTATGCGTATGTTGTCGGCTGCTCTGTTCAATTCCTGTAATGTGTTCATATATGCTTGATTATTTTTATTATATTAGATAGAAAAAGACTTAGGATAACTTCAATGGGCAAAGCTCCAAAAATTTCAAGCAAAATTAGGTATAAAATTTGATTCCTGCAATTGTACCTGAATTTACCCCAAAGCATATTATATTTTATACATACTTTTTATCTAATAACAAATTGATAAGCCCACAGCAAAATATTAAACAGTATTGTCTAAAAACGACTTACAAATTCCAGCGTAAGCCGACGTATATCTTGCGTCCATGAGTAGGAGCGTATATCATTGTGGCATCGAAATCGGCAGAAAACGGGTTGCCAACGTCGACGATAGGATTCGCTTGAGTGTAGTCGAAGATGTTTTCGGCTCCCAGATATATACTCCACGCTCCGAAATTGCGTGTCGCCTGAGCATTGCTCAGAAAAAACGTACTAAATTCTCGCTCCCATCGAGGATTGGCAGGATCGGGGTCGGCAAGGCGTCCGCCGCCGTTAGCCTGAATGGTGTAGTCGAACTGCCACTTCTTGAACTTAGTATAATACGAAAGAGTAAGGAAACTCTTCCAGCGATTTGTAAAGGGTTTCGTACGAAGAGTGCCGCCGATATTCTGCTTAACGTCGGTGATACGGTGTGCAGCAGTGAAGCTGAACCCTTTGAATAGCTCCATCGTCGCTTCTATCTGCAGATTGTGTGCATATGACAAGCCTTGCAGACTATACACGTTTACCTCGTGAGCATCTTTGTCGATGTCTATCACCGCTTGGCTCTCGAAGTGTGTATAGAAATATTCAGCATTCACGGAGAGTTCTTTGTCTTTTATGGGGATATAAAACGAACTGCTTAGTCCACAGTTCCATGCACTCTCGAGGATATAATCGTCGGCGACATTGAAACGTCGACTGCTTGCGAGCATAAAGTTATTTTCTGCAAATATGTTAGCCGACCGATAACCTTTGCCCACGGCGGCACGTATGTTTATGTTGTGTATAGGCGAATATTTTATGTGCAGACGCGGCGTAAGTATCATTCTCTCGAAATAAGCGTTGTAGTCGTTGCGAAGCCCTGCCTGAACGACGAACTTATCGGCAAGATTATAAGTGTACTCGGCAAATACACCCGAGACAAACTCCTTTTTGCCCGTACTTTTGCTCAGAGGCATAGCCAAAACGTTTTGGAGGTCTTCGGCAAAACGGTCGTACGAGGTACTCCAGCCGACGGATATTTTATTGTTCCGGGTTATCTGTGTTTGGAAAATAAGGTTTGAGTAAAATGAAAGTTGGCTACCATCGTATTTGCGACGACCGTATGTAGATTCGAGCTCTTGCAGCGATCCTTTCAGTATAAGTCCGACGCTCATATCTCTGTCGTTGTCGAAGATATAGCCGTTTTTCCAGAAAGCATCGTAGCGTTTGGTCTCGATATCGATATTGTAGCTACCCTCAAGCTGTCCGCCCATACGTCTTTCGTATATTCCGTGCAGGAGTAGCTGCGATATGAGTCCTCCCTTGCGGTAATACCAGCGATTGATACCGTTGAATTGCCGTATCATAGGCATATCGTAGAAATTGTCGTTGTTGCGGTCTTGTTTTAACAGTTCATCGGAGGTATGTAGCAGTATGCCCGTATGTAGCGACTCATTGAGTTTTATAGCGGCGTCGGCATTGAGCTCGACCTTGCCCGCATCGCTTAGAAATAGATTTGCCGAGAGTTTATCGGCGTTCTGAGGTTTCTTATATTCGACGTTTATCTGCCCCGTAATAGCTTCGTATCCGTTGACGACCGAACCCGCCCCTTTGGTAATCTGTATGCTCTCCATAAAAGGACCCGGTATGTATCCGAGTCCGTAGGGAGTGGCTATACCTTTGAGGTTAGGCACTTGTTCGGTCATAAGCTGCACGTAGAGTCCGCTGAGTCCGAGTAGCTTTATCTGCTTTGCTCCTGTAGCAGCATCGCTGTAGCTGACATCGACGGAAGGATTGGTCTCGAAACTCTCCGACAGGTTGCAGCAAGCAGCTCTACGTAGCTCCGATGAGTTTATCTTCTGTACGTTCATCGTCGACAGACGGTCGTTGACAGTGCTTTTTCGCTCCGATACGACGGTTACGCCTTCCAGATTGTTGTTGCGTTGGTTGAGAACAACGACTATATCCCGTTCGCCTTTTTCTACCTTACGTCGTATTTCGGCATACTCTACAGAGCTTATGTTTAGCGTATCGGACTCTTCCGAGAGAGCTATCTCGAACCGTCCGTCGACGTTGGTGATAGTACCCGTATCGGTACCTTGCCAAGAGACATAAGCTCCTGCTATCGGATGGTTGTCGGCTGTCGTTACAATACCCGTTATCTGCGACCACAAAGACAGTGGCAGTAAAATATATAAGGCTGCAAATACTATTCTTTTCATTATATTAATCGGTAAGGTTAGTCTGAGAAAAATATTATACTTTTGCAAAAGTAATTCTTATTTGCGTAATACACATTTAGCGATAGATTAATAGTAACGTTTTTTTTTGAGAATTAATATTCATTCATACAATAATGTACCATATCCCCGTATTGCTGCCTGAGAGTATAGAAGCCTTAGCCATAAAGCCCGACGGCATCTACGTCGACTGCACTTTCGGCGGTGGCGGGCATTCGAGGGCAATCCTCGACCGCCTCGACCACAACGGCAGACTCTACGGATTCGACCGCGACAAAGATACTCACGAAAACGTACCCCACGACGAACGTTTTACCTTCGTCAGAGGCAACTTCAAACATATCGGCAATTTCCTCAGGTACTACGGTATCACCCACGTCGACGGCATTATAGCCGATCTCGGAGTGTCGTCGCACCACTTCGACGAAGCAGAACGAGGCTTTTCGTACCGTTTCGACGGAGCCCTCGATATGAGGATGAACCGCAACGCCGACTTTACAGCCGACAAACTAATAAATAATTACTCCGAAGACGACCTCGCCGACCTACTCTATCGCTACGGCGAAGTACGCACCGCTCGACGTATTGCGGCGGCTATAGTGCGTCGGAGGCAGGTGGCTCCAATTCGTACTATAGCCGAGCTGCTCGAAGTGCTAAAGCCTTTTTGCACGAAAGGGAAAGAAAACAAAGAACTTGCACCCATATTTCAGGCTATCCGTATCGAAGTCAATGCCGAGATGGACGCTCTGAAAATGATGCTACTACAGTCTGTCGATTTGCTTTCGAAAGGGGGTAGAATCGCCGTCATAGCCTACCATTCGATAGAAGACCGCATCGTGAAAAACTTCCTTAGAAGCGGAAACTTCGAGGGGACACTCCAAAAGGATTTTTACGGCAACGTCGTATCGCCTTTCGTGAACGTATCGAAAGCAATCGTAAGCACAGCCGACGAAATCACCGCCAACGGCAGAGCACGCAGCGCCCGCCTACGCTTCGCCGAAAAACTATGATTGTAGCGTAAGTAATTAAGTGATAAGTCAGTGCACTGCCCAACTCTCGTCGTTCGGATTGTTGCGGAAGCGGAGTAGTCGCTCTACATCGCTGTCTTTGATATATCCGCAGGAGGCAGCCACTTGTATCAATACGTCGAAGTTCGACAAGCTGACGTTCTTCACGCCCGCTTTTGCCAGATTGTCTACGCCGCGTTGCATACCGTAGGTAAATATGCTCGCTATACCGAGCACATCGGCTCCTGCCTCACGCAACGCCTCTACCGCCTCTATGCTGCTGCCTGCCGTCGATATCAGGTCTTCGACGACTACGACCTTCTGCCCCGCTTGTAGGCGTCCTTCGATACGGTTCTGTCTGCCGTGGTCTTTGGAACCTCCTCTGACATATCCCATCGGCAACCCCATTATAGAAGCAGCTATGGCAGCGTGTGCAATGCCTGCCGTAGCAGTACCCATAAGTACTTCTACATCGGCATAGTGTGTTTTTATCGTCTGAGCCAAAGCATTCTCTACCTCATCTCGTACGTCGGGGGCGGTAAGTATAAGGCGATTGTCGCAGTAAATAGGGCTTTTTATTCCACTTGCCCAAGTAAAAGGCTCGTCGGGACGGAGAAAAACCGCTCCTATCTCCAACAGTGCCTTCGCTATCTTTTGTTCCATAATATTTTGATTATATTCTATTTTGATAAAAAAATCAGATTACGCTAAGATTGACATTTGCCAGAAGCAATATCAGTAGTATGGCACCTACTGCTATACGATAATAACCGAATGCCTTGAAGCCGTATTTGGTAAGGAAGCCGATAAAAAACTTAATCGCCAGCATAGCAACGACAAAAGCAACCACATTGCCTATTATCAGCGTATCGATATTTTGCCCGAGCAACTGACGTGAGGCGGGGTCGGCAAACAGTTTGTAAAACTTCCAAGCCGAGGCGGCAAACATAGTAGGTACAGCAAGGAAAAACGAAAATTCGGCAGCATTCTTGCGTGTCAGCCTCTGCGACATACCGCCTACAATCGTTGCCATCGAACGACTTACGCCCGGTATCATAGCCACACATTGGCAAAAGCCGATAAAGAGAGCCTTACGCCAGCCTATCGTTTGGTCTGCGTCGGTTTTATCGAAAATTTTATCTACAAAAATCATAAACACACCGCCAACGATAAGCATAACTGCCACTACCTCTACGCGTTCGAGCAGGCGGTCTATCGTGTCCGAAAACAGAAATCCCAAGACGGCTGCGGGGGCGAAAGCAATTAGTAGTTTCCAGTAAAAATCGTACTTGCGGATAAGCTGCCCCGCAAAATAACGCAACTTCTGCCACGTGCCGAAATTGCTGTCTGCAGGCAGCCGAAATACACTAATCGGGGCGACCTGCACAAATCTCTTGAAGTATAAGACTATGACCGACAGTATCGCTCCAAACTGAATGATTACGGTAAACGCTTTGATAAACTCGTCGGAGTGCATTCCGAGCAGCCCCTGTGTGATAATCATGTGCCCTGTCGAAGATACTGGCAAGAACTCTGTAAGTCCTTCGACTATGGCAATTATAATCGCTTCGAACCACGTCATAATAGTCTCGTTGGTGTCGCTTTAGACCCAAGGCGGATTATTCTTTTTCTTTCGGCTTATACATAATACCCACTATCACAAGGATGAAGCCGATAAGACATACTATCGGAGCAAGTGTTATCCTACGAAACGAGAATATGTCGGGATTGTATTCGGTTGCCGTCGAGGGCGAGCCTGTCATAAGCACGAAACCGATAATTATTACCGCCACAGCAACAGCTATCAGGATATAATTTATTTTGTTCATAAACAGTATTTTGTGTGTTTTGTAATTATAATTCGTTTTTCAAATAAAATACAAGTCGCCCGACTTCATACGAATGTAACGATTGATACAGAAAAGTGCCGCAAGGAAGCTTACCAAGAAGCCTACGGCAAATACTACAACGATAATCGGCACAAAGAAACGATAGTCGTACAACGGCAGCGAGAAATCCATTCTTTGTATATAATACCCCACTCCGAATAAGCCGAAGCAAGCCAGAAACGAAGCTATCAGCCCGTTCTTGACGAACCGCCACAGGAACGGACGACGTATAAACCACGCCTTCGCTCCGACGAGTTTCATCGTGTTGATGACAAAACGTTTGGAGTAGATGGAAATACGTATCGTATTATTGATAAGTATCACTGTGATAAGCACAAGTATAAGCGATATGAGCAACAGTACGAGCGAGATACGTTTGACGTTGGTATTGAGGTCTGAAATCATTATCTGCTGATAAGCCACATTCTCCACAAACGGGTATATCTCAATGTCTTTAGAGAGTTTTTGCAAAAAAGCTTCGCTGATAAACTCCGCTTTGAGATTGACTTCTATCGAGGCTTTTATGGGATTGTATCCGAGTAGCTCCATCGGATTGTCGCCCACGTCGGCTATGTGCTCTTCGAGAGCGGCATCTTTTGAGATATATTGGTAATGCTTTACAAAGTCGGCAGATGCGAGGTAGTTCTCGATTCTTGTAAGGTCGTCGTCGGTTGTCGCGTCGCTCAGTATGAGCGATACGACCAGATTCTCTTTCGCAAAGCGGGTCACATGATTGCCCCAGAGTAGCAGCATAGCCACCAGACCGAGCATAAACAGAGCCACGGCAATACTTATGGTCGATGTAAAATAAAGATTGAAAAACGAGTCTTTACGTGCTTTTTCTGTGTTTATGGGCATACGGTTATATGGTTAATATAGGTTATTGGTCTGCGATTGCAAAGTTAGTATTTTTTCGGGTAAAAACACTCGTAAAGTTGTTTTCGATAATCTCTCTGTGCGAAAGATTATCGTTTTTTATTTTTGATATGTTTTTCGTGTCGTTTTTTCGCTTTCTCGATAGTTTTATCGTCGAACTTCACCTTAGGCATCTTTTGCGACAGAGCCAATATAGCATTGGCACGGCGTGTCAGATACCCCGACGGTTTGGTGGGATTGTACCTCAACGGGTTGGGGAAAGAGGCAACTATCAGAGCCGATTGATATGGGGTAAGCTTCGTTGCCTCCTTGCCGAAATGATTACGAGCGGCAGCTTCTATGCCGTATACACCTCGCCCCATCTCGATAACATTCAGATACACCTCCATTATGCGCTCCTTGCTCCAGAATGTCTCTATAAGAAACGTAAAATAGACTTCAAACCCTTTTCTGACCCAAGTCCTGCCTTGCCACAGAAAAACGTTCTTTGCCGTTTGTTGCGATACGGTGCTGGCTCCACGTGTTTTCTTATGTTTCTTATTGTATTCTATAGCCTTCTCGACAGCTCCGAAGTCGATACCGTAGTGCGACAAAAAGAAATTATCCTCAGATGCTACCACACAGTTGAGCAACGACTGCGGCATATCTTCGATAGGTATCCATTTTTTCTTTATCGGATAGCCGTCGAATACGGCACGGCTCACCATCAGCGGCGTAATGGGTGGATTGACCCATCGGTAAACAATTGTCATAAGTGCCGTGATAGCGATGAAAATGAGCAGTATTTTCAGTAATATTTTGCCTATCTTCTTCCACATAATCCTTCGATTTTACGAGGTAAAAAATCAATCTTTCGCTACGATATAATCTCGAAATGCCTCGTCGAAAATCTCGCACCTCGCGGCACGTCCGCCAATGATACAGACTACCTCTATCACTCCTCTGACACAGAGTATCTTCTCGGGCAGACGCAATATCTCTTGACGAAAAAAATATTTCAGCCCCTGACGTTCTACCGACAGGCGACTGACGAAACGTTCGGAGCCTCGCAATGAGTTTTTGTACGACAGATTAGCATTCCTTACGACAGGGAAAATATTCTGTTCGGTCATATCGCGAAAATATATGCCACACTCTTCCATAAAGTCGTGCCTGGTAGCCTCGAAATAGTGTAAGTAGTTGGCATTGTTTACTATTCCTTGTGCGTCGCACTCATAATCACGCACTTTCATTACTGTCTCGAAATGTTTCATAGGTATTTTTGTAAGTTATATATGTCGTATTGCGAAGTGGGTGAGTATCTCAACGTCGACGTAAAATACCTCACCACACCATCGATTGTTTTATAAAAATAGCCTTACAGCATAGATGTAATCCATTTCAGCAGGTCGTTACCGTTGGCAAATACAAGTAAGCCCAGAACAAGGATCATACCTATATTCAGAGATATCTCCATAAACTTGTCGCTCGGTTTTTTGCCAGTTATCATTTCGTAGATGATAAAAAGTATATATCCTCCGTCGAGAAATGGTATCGGTAATATATTCATAAAGGCAAGTATAACCGATAGCAGAGCCGTCATACTCCAGAATATAGTCCAATTCCACTTCGATGGGAAGAGGTTGCCGATAGCGGCAAATCCGCCTACCGACTTGGCACCCGCCTTGGTAAATACAAGTCTGAATTGCTTTACGTACGACACGAGAGTCTCCCATCCCATACGTATACCGGCAGGGAAGGCGGCAAAGAAGCCGTAACGAATTTTCTCGGTCTCGAAGATATGTGTCGGGTCGCGTAGTACTACACCTATTTTACCGTTTTCGTCGGGCATAATACTGTCCGAAACGAGGCTGCCACGACGATAGAAGTCTATTGTCGTCATCTTGCCTGCATTATCGGTGATAGCCGCCATAATATCTTCGACGTCGGTAAGCGGCTTGCCACCCACTCCGACGATACTGTCGCCGCGTTGCAGCCCCCTGCTCATCGCCGCCGACTGTGGCATAACACTATCGACGACAAACGGTATAACGGGCGTCATAAACTGTTTTTCTTTGGCTTCTATGAACTGCTCTCCGAAGTTTTCGGGCAGACAGACGGTCGTCGTCTCACCGTTGCGACTGACGGTAACATTGCGTTTGCCCTCTATCACAAGTTTTTCTATGACGTCTTTGCTGCTATTTGCCTCGCCTCCGTCGATAGCGACTATTATATCGCCATTACGAAATCCGTTATCGAGAGCCGTACGACAGTATTTGTATCCGAGATATGCGTTGCGGACGGGTAAGACCTCTTCGCCGTTTTTAAACAACAGCATAGCAAAAATCAATATGGCGAGGATAAAGTTGAACAGCACACCGCCGACAATCATAAAAAAACGCTGCCAAGGCTTACGTGAGCGATACTCCCATTGCTGAGGCTCACTCGATAGCGACGACTCTTTGGTCGTTTCGTCGACCATACCTGCTATGGCACAATACCCGCCGAAAGGTACCCAGCCAATACCCCACTCGGTAGACTCAGGATAGCGACGCCAATCGTCGGCAGGCAGTTTGTTGATGTCATCGGGTATCATTATGGGTTTGCCCTTTTTGTCGGTCTTCGGCACGCCGTTTTCGTCGACAGCCTGCACTTCGTGCTCGGGCAGATTGCGTGAAAAAAACTTCGTCTGCCACTTGCCATTTATCTTTTTTGCCCTGAAAATGGAGAATCGGGGGTTGAAAAACAGGTAAAACTTGTTTACCCGCACCTTGAATAGTCGGGCAAAACCGAAGTGTCCGAACTCGTGAACTACCACCAGTATCGACAGAGCCAGTATCAGCTGCAATGCTTTGATAAGAAAAACCATATAGTCGTATATAAAAAATTTTTGCGGGCAAAATTAGATAAAAATTTTGACTCCTGCAATTATGTGTAGAACTTGCACCGACACACAACTGTTAATCAAACGTTTGCGAAACATCAACTACCCTACCCTATAACAAAAAAACAAGTGCCTATCGACTCAGCCGACGGCACTTGCCACATTTTTCTTACATTACAATATTGACTATCTTACGGGGTACAACTATTACCTTTTTGACAGCTTTGCCTTGTAGCCATTTCTGTGTTTCGTCGTGGGCAAGGGCACTCTTCTCTACCTCTTCGACACTCGTGTCTGCCGGCAGGTCGAGGGTGAACCGCACCTTACCGTTGAACGATACGGGGTATTTTACCGTCGCCTCTACCAGATGACGCTCATCGAACTCGGGAAAAGCGGCATCGCAGACCGTCGTGCTATTGCCGCACAGGCTGTATATCTCTTCGGCAATATGCGGGGCAAACGGGGCAAGTATCACCGCCAGCGGTTCTATAATCGCTCTCTTGGAACACTTCGCCGTCGACAGCTCGTTGACGCATATCATAAACGCCGACACCGAGGTATTGAACGAAAAATTCTCTATATCGTATGTTATCTTTTTTATTGTCTTGTGCAGTGTCTTCAGCTCCTCTTCGGTGGGCTGTCGGTCGTCGAGCAGCAGATTGCCCTGAGCGTCGTACACCAAAGCCCAGAGACGTTTCAAGAAACGGTGTACACCGTCTATGCCCTTCGTATCCCACGGCTTCGACTGCTCCACAGGCCCGAGGAACATCTCGTACAGACGCAGCGTATCGGCTCCGTAGCGTTCTACAATATCGTCGGGATTGACCACGTTGTACATAGACTTCGACATCTTCTCCACTGCCCAGCCGCAGCGATACTTACCGTCGGCATCGACGACAAACTCGGCGTCGGCAAACTCGGGTTGCCACCGACGGAAGCGGTCTGTGTCGAGAATATCGTTTTCCACAAGATTTACATCGACGTGTATTTCGGTAGTGTCGTAGCTCTCTTTTTTAGAATAAGAGACAAAAGTATTGGTATTTTTTATACGATAGACGAAATTGCTACGTCCCTGTATCATACCTTGGTTTATGAGTTTGGCAAACGGTTCGTCGTCTTTTATATATCCGTAGTCGAATAGGAATTTAGTCCAGAACCGACAGTATATGAGGTGTCCCGTGGCGTGTTCGGAGCCTCCGAGATAGAGGTCGACATTACGCCAATAGCCATTAGCTTCGGTAGATACGAGCGCATCGCTGTTTTGTGGGTCTTCGTAACGCAGATAATACGCCGACGAGCCCGCAAAGCCCGGCATAGTAGACAGTTCGAGCGGATATCCTCTGTACGTCCAGTCGGCAGCTCTGCCCAGCGGCGGTTCGCCCGTATCGGTGGGCAAAAACTTATCTATCTCGGGTAATACGACGGGTAGGTCTTTTTCGTCGACAGTACAGGGTACGCCGTCTTTGTAATATATGGGGAAAGGTTCGCCCCAATACCGCTGACGGCTGAAGATGGCATCGCGCAGGCGATAGTTTACCTTGACTTTGCCCAAACCTGAGGCTACAATATATTTTTTTGCCGCCTCTATCGCTTCGCTTACCGACAGACCGTTGAGCACCAACTGCCCTTCGACAGGCGTACCTGCGGGCGAATTTATCACCGTGCCCTCTTTGGCATCGAAGCTCTCTTCGCTCACGTCGGCTCCTTCGACGAGCGGCACTATCGGCAGGGCGAAGTGTCGTGCAAAGGCGTAGTCGCGGCTGTCGTGGGCAGGCACAGCCATAATAGCACCGGTACCGTAACCTGCAAGAACATAGTCGCTTATATATATCGGTATACGACAGTGCGAAACGGGGTTGACGGCATAAGAACCCGAAAATACTCCCGACACTCTGCGGTCGGCTATGCGTTCGCGTTCGGTGCGTTTACGGGTCTGCTCCAGATACTTGTCTACCTCGTCCTTTTGGTCGGCGGTGGTAACAAGGCTTACATATTCGCTCTCGGGAGCCAGCACCATAAATGTAACGCCGTATACCGTATCGGCACGGGTGGTGAATATATTGATAGCTACGGGGGCTTCGCCTTCGGTGTAGAATACCATCTCGGCGCCTTCGGAGCGTCCTATCCAGTTACGTTGCGTCTCTTTGATGCTCTGACTCCAATCCAAGCCGTCCAAGCCGTCGAGAAGCCGCTGTGCATAAGCCGACACACGCAGACTCCACTGTTTCATCATCTTCTGCACCACAGGATAACCGCCACGGATAGAGACACCGTCTTGTACCTCGTCGTTGGCAAGGACAGTGCCGAGCTTTTCGCACCAATTGACTGCCGTCTCTGCCAAATATGCTATACGGTAGTTCATAAGCACCTCACTACGACGGCGTTCGTCCCACGACTTCCACTCCTCGGCATCGAACTCTATCTCTTCAGTATGGGCAATGTCGAGACCGATATTGCCCTGCCGCTCGAAACACTCGATAAGCTCACCGATAGGGCGTGCCTGCTGTGTAGTATTGCAATAATACGAGTCGAACATACGTATAAATGCCCACTGTGTCCATTTGTAGTAGTCGGCATCGCTGGTACGTATCTCTCTGTCCCAATCGAACGAAAAGCCTATCTTATCGAGCTGTTGCCTGTAACGACGGATATTCTCCTCGGTAGTAACGGCAGGGTGTTGCCCCGTCTGTATGGCGTACTGCTCGGCGGGCAGCCCGTAGGCATCGTATCCCATCGGGTGAAGTACGTTGAAGCCCTTCTGCCGCTTGTAGCGGGCGTATATATCGGAAGCGATATATCCGAGCGGATGCCCCACGTGCAAGCCTGCTCCCGACGGGTAGGGGAACATATCGAGTACATAATACTTCGGCTTATCGGGGTCTATCCGTACGCGGTAGGTCTTGTCGTCTCGCCAGCGTTGCTGCCAACGGCTCTCTATATCTCTGAAATTGTATTCCATTGATATGTATTGCGGTGTTATTTTCTATTGAATGTACGGCTATCTGCCTGAGCCGTAGGCATTATCATCATATCGTTGATACATACGTGCTTGGGCAACGATACGGCGAAATATATGCACTCGGCTATATCGCGTCCCGTGAGCGGCTCTATGCCTTTGTATGTACCTGCTGCACGCTGTGTATCGCCTTTGAAACGTACTATCGAAAACTCGGTCTCTACCGCACCGGGGCAGATGTTTGTTACCTTTATGTTGTGTCCCAGCATATCGATACGCATCGCCTTGCTCAGAGCGTCTACGGCGTGCTTGGTGGCACAGTACACGTTGCCGTTCTCGTAGACCTCTTTACCTGCTACGGAGCAGATATTTACTATATGTCCGCTGTTGCGGGCTACCATAAGTGGCGACACCGCCCGAGTAACATACAGAAGTCCCTTGATGTTGGTGTCTATCATCCGCTCCCAGTCGTCGAGGACACCGTCTTGGATATGGTTTAGCCCCACGGCAAGCCCTGCATTATTGACCAATACGTCGATATTACGCCACTCTACGGGCAGCGACGCTATGTTGCGTACCACCTCGTCGTTGTCCCTTACGTCGAAACAGAGTGCAAGCACCTCGATGCCGTGTTGCCGTTCGAGGGTGGCTTTGAGTTCTTGCAGTCGTTCGCTGCGTCTGCCTGTTACGATGAGGTTATACTTGTTTTCTGCAAAAATATCGGCAACGGCTCTGCCTATACCCGATGTTGTTCCCGTGATAAGTGCTGTTTTATTCATTATATAAGAAACGTAATTAATTGTTTATAGATTATCGAAAAAACGGAGCAAAGTTAGTAAAAAAGCTCCAAACGGCAAGTGCCGCGAATATTTTTAGCGAAGGCGTCTTTGCTCAGATTACGAGGTAGGAACAAAAAAATTGTATGTAACAAAAAAAGTAGTAATTTTGCCGACAGAATTAATAATAAAACATCAAAATATAGATTATTACATTATGATGAATGCACAAGACATCAAAAACGGCACCTGCATAAGAATGGACGGCAGGCTCTACTTCGTAATCGACTTCTTGCACGTAAAACCGGGTAAAGGCAATACTTTTATGCGTACTACGCTGAAAGACGTAGTCGACGGCAGAGTATTGGAACGCAGATTCAATATAGGCGAAAAGCTCGAAGACGTCCGTGTCGAACGTCGTCCGTATCAGTTCTTATACAAAGAGGGCGACGATTATATTTTTATGAATCAAGAGACTTTCGAACAACATCCGGTAGCACACGACCTCATAAACGGGGTCGATTTTCTGCTCGAAGGAATGATACTCGAAGTAGTAAGCGACTCGTCGACCGACACCATACTATTTGCCGATATGCCCACAAAAGTACAGATGAAGGTTACTTACACCGAACCCGGACTGAAGGGCGATACGGCTACAAACACACTCAAACCCGCTACCGTCGAATCGGGTGCCACGGTACGTGTACCTCTCTTTATCAGCGAAGGCGAAGTAATAGAGATAGATACCAGAGATGGTTCGTATGTGGGCAGAGTGAAATCCTAAAAGAGAGAAAGCGAAAATATTTGTTTTTATAAAACAAGTCTACCTACCTGTATTATATGGAAGGTAGGCTTGTTTGCTATTTTAATTTATCGTGTCGCCACCATGTTCAATACGAATTACTATCTTTTCGGACAAGTCTCCGAATTAGCTCGGGTACATAATTTACTCCGCTAACTTTAGTGAAAAAACTCCCGCCGAGATTACAAAAACACAAGCGTCGATAGCATAAGCCGATACTGCCCGAAAAAAAAGAGTATGCTCGTGTACAGAGCATACCATCTTTTTCGTTGTTTATTTATTATTCGTTACTATCAATCGTTCATAGACGACAGAAATTCTTCGTTGTTTTCAGTCATACTTAGACGCTGTTGGAGAAATTCCATTGCCTCGATAGAGTTCATATCGCTCAGGTAACGTCGGAGTACCCACATCCGATTGAGTACTGCGGGCGATAGCAATAGGTCGTCGCGTCGAGTACTCGATACGGTAATATCTACGGCAGGGAATATGCGTTTGTTAGCGAGTTTGCGGTCGAGCTGGAGTTCCATATTGCCCGTACCTTTGAACTCTTCGAAAATAACGTCGTCCATCTTCGAACCTGTCTCGGTAAGAGCCGTCGCTATGATAGTGAGCGAACCGCCGTTTTCGATATTGCGAGCAGCACCGAAGAAGCGTTTGGGCTTGTGCAGAGCATTGGCGTCGACACCACCGGTAAGTACCTTACCCGAAGCGGGTTGTGCCGTATTGTAGGCACGTGCCAAGCGAGTGATAGAGTCGAGCAGAATCACTACATCGTGTCCGCTTTCGACTAAGCGTTTGGCTTTCTCGTGCACCATATTTGCCACTTTCACGTGTCGTTCGGCAGGTTCGTCGAAGGTAGATGATATAACCTCAGCGTTTACACTTCGTTCCATATCGGTAACCTCTTCGGGGCGTTCGTCGATAAGTAGAATAATCATATATACTTCGGGATGGTTCTCAAGAATGGCATTTGCTATCTCTTTGAGCAAAACGGTTTTCCCCGTCTTCGGCTGAGCTACTATCAGTCCACGTTGTCCCTTGCCGATAGGCGAGAAGAGGTCGACGATACGCACCGATAGCGAATCGTTTTTGCCTTTTGTAAGGCGAAACTTTTCGTTGGGGAATAGCGGGGTCAGATGCTCGAATGGCACCCTATCGCGTAGTGCATCGGGAGGTAAGCCGTTGATGGTATTTACTTTAAGTAGTGGAAAATACTTTTCGTCTTCGTACGGCGGGCGTATCGGTCCCTCGATGGTATCGCCGGTCTTGAGCCCGAGCAATCTTATCTGAGCTGCCGAGACATAGATATCGTCGGGCGAAGAGAAGTAGTTGTAGTCGGCAGAGCGTAGGAATCCGTAACCTTCGCTAAGTATTTCCAACGTACCGGATCCTACTATCATATCGCCGAAATAGTATTGCTCCTTATGTCGCGAACCGTTGTTGGCAGCAGGCGATATTTTCGGCTGTTCGGGTTGTTCTGTCGGCACTACTGTCTCTGCTTCAACTCCTACTTTGATATTGTCTAACGCTATCGGCGTATTTTGGTTGGTACCCGTGAGATTGTCTTCGGCTATGGTCGTCTCTTGTATGGGTTCGCTTAGAGAGAAATCTTCGCCAAAGAGGTTGGCTGCCTTTTCTATCTCTATGTCGAGAGCTATCGTCGGAGTTTGGTCGGTAGCTATCTGCTGGTCTATCGGTAGCTGAAGCTGTGTATCTGCCGTCGGTCCTGTCTTGGTAGCTTTCGGCTTACGACGAGTGTTTTTTTCGGCTTTTACCGGCTTGGCAGACTCTTGTGTAGGCGTGGGCTTAGTATCGGTCTCGGCAGGCGACGCAATATCGGCTGCTGCGGTGGCAGTATTTTTACTTGTAGGCTCCTTAGTTTTTTTTTCGGGACGAGCGTTGTTTTCGTCTTTTATTACTATCTTTTCTATCCTTTTGCGTTTCGGCTTAGGCTTGTCTTCGGTAGGTTTGAGCGCCGCTTTGTCTACTGCTTGTTGGTCGAGAATAGCGTATACCAATGCATCGAAATCGAGATTGCCCGATTTCTTTATGCTCATACTATCGGCAATACTTTGCAGCTCAGCGAGCGACTTGGCTTTAAGTTGTAAGATATTATACATAATATAACTTTTTTGTTGTTTATCTATTAATAATGAGTTGTTTATTGATGACGACTCACAACACTATCTGCACATACTCTCACAGAGTGTCGCAAGATGGTCTTGTACTTGCGTCGAGGTCTGTTTTTGTCTCCGACAGAGAAGAGCAAAAGTAAGAGAATGAAGAAAATAGGAGTGAGGATTTGTTATTATTTATCTTAAAAAAATAATTTCCCTACAAGACAAGGAGGCAGAGTCGATGCCGATACCCGTCTTTTGAGAGTGCAAAAGTAGTAAAAAATAATACACCACAAATATCTAATCAAGAAAAAATATTATTTATTATCTCGATATACCTTTTTATATCTTCTTGTATAGTATAACAAACAGCAATTGTACTCGGCAACTCAATTTTTTATATTACCTTTGCACACTTGTCAGACACCAACCGCATTAAGATGAAAAACATACCCTCATATACCTTTATCGACGACAGATTTGGAAGTTACGATCTGCAAAGACTCAATAAAATATCGCATACGCGCTGCCGTCGTAGCAAAAACAAACCGCAACCGCTCACGGTCGACAAAGAGCTATCGTCGCTTACCGATCTGCTCAATGATATGAGACAGCGTCAAGTAACCGACAACACCGATACGGAAGCCACTACGGCATTCTCATTTGCAAAGTACAATAGTATAGACGACTGTTTACTCGACAAGCATTTGCGGTCGCTCAAACAAAAGTTATCATCAGCGGCAGGTACAAAATGAAGAGACTCTCGGCAGCTATTATCTTTGCCTTGGTAAGTATTTGGTCGGTCTCGTCGGCTCAGCCGAAACACGAGATGCGTATGGTATGGATAGCTACCGTAAACAATATCGACTGGGTGCCAGCGGGAGTAGTCGAACCGTATCGGCAGCAAGAGGCGATGATAGCTATGCTCGACACATTTAAACGACTCAATATAAATGCTATCGTATTGCAGATACGCCCCACGGCAGACGCTTTTTATCAGTCGCACGTGGAGCCGTGGTCGCACTTCCTTACGGGTAAGCAGGGAAGAGCTCCGTACCCGTATTACGACCCGTTGGCATTCACCATAGAGCAGGCACACAAGCGCAATATCGACGTACACGTATGGCTCAACCCATACCGGCTGCTCAATAGCGACAATACCGACATACTGCAGAGGAATAGTCTGTTTTTCAGCCGCCCGAAGATGTTTATAAAATACGGCTCGCAATATTTTTTCAATCCCGCTCGGCAAGAGACACTCGAACATCTCGGCAAAGTGGTAGCCGATATTGTATCGCGATACGATATCGATGCTCTCCACATCGACGATTATTTTTACCCGTATCCTATCGAAGGAAAAGAATTTCCCGACGCTGCCGACTTCAGAGCCGACCCGCGAGGGTTCAAAAACAGAGCCGACTGGCGACGCGACAACGTCGACCGTGCCATAGACGTTATTTCATCGACTATAAAGAGGATAAAACCTTACGTCGAGTTTGGCGTATCGCCCTTCGGTGTGTGGCGCAACAAGAGCCGCGACCCGAGAGGTTCCGATACGAAAGCCCTGAGCAACTACGACGACCTATATGCCGATGTCGTAAAGTGGATCGACGAGGGAAAGATAGACTACGTCGTGCCCCAACTATACTGGGAGATAGGGCATAAGGCAGCAGAGTATCGTACCCTTGCTGCGTGGTGGAACGAGCACTGCGGCAAGACCAATCTCTATGTCGGACTCTATGCCTCGAACCTCGGCAACAAGACAGCATCTAAGGTTTGGCGACAAGGTAACGAACTTTGCCGACAGATGAAAGTCAACGCCAATTACCATAATATCAAAGGAATAGCGATGTATTCGGCAGTAGCTATAATGCAAAACCGCCAGGGCATCGCCGACAGCCTGAGGCGTGGTGCATTCAGGTATCCGTCGCTTGTGCCGAGCAATAAGATGTTGCCTGCAATGCCGCCGTTGCCGCCGCATAACCCCGAAATATCGTTCGACTACGTGGGGCAAAAGGTATTCCTCCGCTGGAAGAGTACGGGCGAACGCAATATAAAGTATTACGTCGTCTATTATTTCGATACCAATGAGAATATCGCTACCGACAACCCATCGAAGATATTGGCTACCACTCGCCAAGAGTGTCTCGATATTACCGACGTCGTTCTCGGCAATATCGACGGTAAGAAGCGATTTGCCGTCAGTGCCGTCAATCGTTACAATATCGAGAGTGGAACGACGAAGGCGGTAGTGTATTGAGAAGAAAATTATAATTATTTCGAAATAAAAAACAGATGATATGTATAAAAGAATTTTGTTGAAACTATCGGGCGAGTCGCTGCAAGGTACCGATGGGAGAAGCATTTGCGAACAACGCTTGGTGGAATATGCCGACCAGATCATCGAAGCCTCACGCTTGGGAGTGCAGATCGGTATCGTAATCGGCGGAGGCAATATTTTCCGCGGACTCAGAGGTATCGAACGAGGCTTCGACCGCGTCGGAGGCGACCAAATGGGAATGCTTGCTACGGTGATAAACTCACTGGCTCTGCAGTCGGCTATCGAAAGCGGTGGCGGACGTTGCCGTGTCCTTACAGCGATACGGATGGAGCCGATAGCCGAGTTTTACTCCAAACGCAAGGCGATAGAGTCGCTCGAACGAGGCGAGATAGTGATATTCTCTGCCGGTACGGGTAGCCCATATTTCACTACCGATACTGGAGCTTCGCTCAGAGCCGTGGAGATAGAAGCCGACGTAATGCTCAAAGGTACTCGCGTCGACGGAGTGTACGACTCTGACCCCGAGAAAAACCCCAGTGCCGTGAGGTTCGAGACTATCTCGTTCGACGAAGTATATGCCCGCAACCTACGTGTAATGGACAAGACAGCCACAGCTATGTGTGCCGAAAACAACCTGCCTATCATAGTCTTCGATATGGACACTCAGGGCAATCTCCGACGCCTGCTCTGCGGAGAAAAGATAGGTACTATCGTAACCGATAATCCGCAGCCGAAGAGATGACAGCTAAGTATACTTCTTGGGCATTCGCTGCCGGCTACACCATCGTCATAGTCGGAGCTATAGTGCATATATTGGGATATTCGGCAGGTTTCTACGTATTCTGCATCGGTGTACTCATCAATACCGTATCGCGTTTCAAGTTACTGCCTCGCAGTGGCGACGCTCGCACGAGACGACTCAACGGGCAACACTTTATCATTGTAGCCTGCTTCGTGGCTGCTGCATATTTTATGTACAGACAACGTACGGCGTGGGCTTTGCCGCTGCTTATCGCGGGAGTCGTCGATTTCTATCTTACATTCCGATACCCGAAATCGTAACGGGCGACCGGCTGACAAAGGAGACAAAACAGAGGTAATATCTTTGTGACTATAGAAATCCACCTAAGAACTGATTGTAATTACTTTAAAACAGGATAAAACGTAAAATAAAGGAGTAAATACGAAAATAAGGCGAACAATTATTCGCTTGAACATTACTAATTTTGCAAAAAACATAAAAACATCATAGATATGTGGCTTGTCTTTGCACTTTTGTCGGCTCTGTTCGCCGCACTCACCTCTATCCTTGCCAAAATCGGTATCGAAGGCGTCAATTCCAATCTCGCAACAGCCATACGTACATTGGTGGTATTGGCTCTTGCTTGGGCAATAGTATTCGGTACCGGTGTCCAAAACGGACTTGGCGAGATAAGCAAAAAGAGTTGGACGTTTCTCATCCTTTCGGGCTTGGCTACTGGCTTTTCATGGCTATGCTACTACAAGGCATTGCAGGTGGGTGAGGTCTCAAAAGTGGTCTCGATCGATAAGATAAGTATTGTCATCACCTTCGTATTGGCAGTAGTCTTTCTTCACGAGGCATTCACCGTGAAATCGCTTATCGGCATATCGATTATTACTGTCGGTATGCTGGTAATGGTATTTTGATACCTTCTGCTGTCCGAACACCAATACCACATACACTTATCGGTATCGAGAAAAAATAAAAATGCCACCACATCATCACGATGTAGTGGCTTTGAATTATATTGCCTATTAATAAAAAATATATTAACTCATCAATATCTCCATAATCACCATAGCCGATTTCGCTACATTGGAGCCCGGTCCGAATATCGCTGCTACGCCTGCTTTGTAGAGGAAGTCGTAATCCTGCGGCGGTATCACGCCACCGGCGATAACGACGATATCTTCACGTCCGAGCTTCTTGAGCTCTTCGATTACCTGCGGCACGAGTGTCTTGTGTCCTGCGGCAAGCGACGATACGCCAAGCACGTGGACGTCGTTCTCGACAGCCTGCTTGGCAGCCTCTGCGGGCGTCTGGAAGAGCGGTCCCATATCGACGTCGAAACCACAGTCGGCATAACCCGTAGCTACTACTTTTCCACCTCGGTCGTGCCCGTCCTGACCCATCTTGGCTATCATTATACGCGGCTGACGACCCTCTTTTTTGGCAAATTCCGCTGTTAGCTCGCAAGCTTTTTTGAAATATTCGCCATCTTTTGCTCCTGCTGAATACACTCCTGAAATAGTTCTAATAGTTGCTTTATATCTGCCTACGACCTCTTCGCAAGCATCTGAGATTTCACCCAAAGTTGCCCTCACACGTGCAGCCTCTACGGCAAGCTCGAGTAGGTTGCCATTGCCCGTCTTCACACACTCGGTGATAGCGGCAAGAGCTTTTTTTACCGCAGCGTTGTCGCGTTTCGATTTCAGGTCGTTCAGACGTTCTATCTGCTGGCGACGTACTGCTGTATTGTCTACCTCGAGAGTATCGATAGAGTCTTCGTGCTCCAGACGGTAACGGTTTACACCCACCACAGTCTGCTCTCCACTGTCGATACGGGCTTGTGTACGAGCGGCAGCCTCTTCGATACGCATCTTCGGTATACCTGTTTCGATAGCGGCAGCCATTCCGCCGAGTTCCTGTACCTCCTGTATGAGAGCCCAAGCTTTTTCGGCTATTTCGTTTGTAAGCGATTCGATATAATACGAGCCACCCCACGGGTCTATCTCGCGGCATATCTGAGTCTCTTCCTGTATATATATCTGTGTATTACGTGCAATACGTGCCGAGAAGTCGGTAGGTAGAGCGATAGCCTCGTCCAGAGCGTTGGTGTGTAGCGACTGTGTATGTCCCAGAGCCGCTCCCATAGCCTCGATACAGGTTCTGCCCACGTTGTTGAACGGGTCTTGCTCCGTAAGCGACCAACCCGACGTCTGCGAGTGAGTACGAAGGGCAAGCGACTTTTCGCTCTTGGGGTTGAATGTCTTCACTATCTTAGCCCAAAGCATACGTGCGGCACGCATCTTGGCTATCTCCATAAAGTGATTCATACCGATAGCCCAGAAGAACGACAGACGTGGAGCGAAGGCATCGATACTCATACCTGCATTGACGCCGGCACGGAGATATTCCCAACCGTCGGCCAACGTGTAAGCCAGCTCGATATCGGCTGTTGCTCCTGCCTCCTGCATATGATAGCCCGAGATGGAGATAGAGTTGAACTTAGGCATATTCTTCGATGTATATTCGAATATATCGGCAATGATTTTCATCGAGAATTTCGGCGGATAGATATACGTATTACGCACCATAAACTCTTTGAGAATATCGTTCTGTATAGTACCTGCCATCTCGTCGAGCGTAGCACCCTGCTCCTGACCTGCCACGATATAGAAGGCAAGCACGGGCAGTACGGCTCCGTTCATCGTCATAGATACCGACATCTTATTCAACGGTATACCGTCGAAGAGAACTTTCATATCCTCTACCGAGCAGATAGATACACCTGCTTTACCTACGTCGCCCACGACACGTTCGTGGTCGGCATCGTATCCGCGGTGAGTAGCGAGGTCAAACGCCACGGACAGACCTTTCTGCCCTGCTGCGAGGTTACGACGATAGAAAGCGTTACTCTCTTCGGCTGTCGAGAAACCCGCATACTGACGTATTGTCCAAGGACGCATTGCATACATACCGCTATATGGTCCGCGAAGGAACGGCGGCAAGCCGGCGACATAGTTGAGATGTTCCATTCCGGCGATATCTTCTTTGGTATAGATATTCTTTACTTTTATCTGTTCGGGTGTGAGCCAGAGCTTGTCGCTCGGCTCGGTTTTGGAGGCTACGACCTCCGATATTTTTATATTTTTAAAATCCGGTTTCATTTTATCTGTTTTTTAGATTTTATTTTAATGAATGATTCTCACTATTCTATTTTGCGAGAAAATTAAATACCTAATTTGGAGCTGTACATTGTCAGTGCTTCCAAAACATTAGTCTTCACATTAATAAAGTTGTCTATACCGACCTTCTGCAAGTCTTCCATACAAGCCGGAGCTCCCGCCACAACAAATATCTGTTTGCCTCCGATAGCCTTGAATGCCTCAGGAGCAAGCGTAGCGTATTCGTCGTCCGACGAGCATAATACGATGATGTCGGCACCTGCTTTACGTGCGGCTTCGACACCCTCTTCTACCGTGTTGAAACCCAAATTGTCTATCACCTCGTAGCCTGCACAGGCAAAGAAGTTGCACGAGAACTGTGCTCTTGCCAGACGCATAGCCAAGTTGCCTATAGTGAGCATAAACGCTTTCGGGCGGTGCGGAGCTTTCTCCGTCGCCAGACGCAACGCCTCGAACTGCTGGGCAGCTCTCAGATGCGGCAGAGTTTTCAGCTCGCCGTGCTCACAAGCTTCGGCTGTAATTTTTATCTTTTCGTGAGCCGTTTCGTTGAAGTTGGGGAACTGGTTGGTGCCGAGCAATATCTCTCTGCGAGACGATATTTTTTTCAGACGGGCATCGGATATAGCACGTATCTCGTCTTGCACGGCTCCTTCTATGACAAGGTTGAGGAAGCCCTTTTCTTCGGTCTGCAAAAATACCTTCCAAGCCTCTTCGGCTATTTTTTCTGTAAGATTTTCGATATAATAAGATCCTGCCGATACGTCTACGACCTTGTCGAAGTTCGACTCTTCTTTGAGCAGCAACTGTTGGTTTTTGGCTATTCTCTCGGCAAACTTATCGGGAGTTTCGTACGTAGCATCAAACGGCGTTACGGTAAGCGAGTCTACACCTGCTATAACGGCACTCATCGCCTCCGTCTGCGAACGCAACAGATTGACGTGTGCGTCGAATACAGTCATATTGAACAGCGAAGTACGCGCGTGTACCCTCATCTTGGCGGCACAGTCGCATTTTGGTTTGTATGCCTCTACTATCTTAGCCCAGAGCAGACGGGCGGCACGGAATTTGGCTATCTCCATAAAATAGTTGCCACCGACGCCAAAGTTGAATTTAATCGATTTGGCAGCAGTATCTACGTCTATGCCGTTGTCTGTCATTATATTCAGATATTGTTCGCCCCAAGCCAATGCATAACCGAGTTCTTGCACGATATAGGCTCCTGCATCGCTCAGCGATACGGCGTTTACGTTTACCACACGATATTGCGGCAACTGCTCGGCTTCTTTCACGAGCGGCACAATGTATTCGACTATGAAGTCGAGGTCGTGTTTTGTACCTTTTACCAACATTCTGTTGATGGGGTCGAAGTTTATAGAGCCTTCCAGCTTCGACAAATCGTATTTGTTTGTCTGGAAATAATCGACCAAAATCTTGGTCAGCTCTTTTGCTCTCTTGGCACAGATATTGAAGTTTAGTTCTATCGCATCTGCCTGTATGCCATCGAGCAGGTCTTCGATGAGCCGTGCCGAGAGTTTGTCTTTCTCAATCCTGAAACCCAGCGAATTAATTCCTTCTTCGAGTATTTCCAGCGCCTCTTTGTTCGCTTTTGCACCGTCTTCTACTACGATTTCTTGACGAACGAACCAATCGTTGTCCTCCTTAGTGCCTCTGATGTAGGGGAACTTGCCCGGAGCGGAATTGAGAGTCTGCCAGCCTTCTATGTTTTCCAAACGATAGAAAGGGTAAACATCGAAACCCTCGGGCGATTTCCAAACGAGTTTCTTCGCAAAATCGGCACCTTTTAAGTCGGTATTGATTTTTGCCATCCACTCTTCGGTAGAGATAGCAGGGAAATCTGCCAAAATGTTTAATTTTTTTTCTGCCATAGTATATATTTTTACAAATTTATATTCTTACATAGTGCGGCATCTCTTCGGGGATAACCATAGAATACTCTATAAGTCCCTGTATCTGCCCGCTTTCGTCTTTCCACGTGGTTTGATAAATAAGTTTTTTAAGTCCCTTTTTGCTGATGGTATAAGCGTTGGTACCGTCGTTGGCAAGCAAATGGCGTATCTTTTCGGCAGCCTTTGGCGGGTGGCAGTCGAAAAGCGAACGCCCCACGACACTACCGAAAGTCTTTTTAGAAATATCATTCTGATATACAACTATTGCCTCTGTATCACAAATAGTTATACTCACACACTGATATTCTATAAACGGATTATTCATATTTATAACAGTAAAAATAAAAACTCACAAAGATAATCATTTTTCGTCTTATAGTATTCGATATTTCACACCTTATATCCAAAATATTTTACTATACGCGTGCAATCGTTCAATTATGTAATCGTTTAAATGTATAAGAGGCAAATAAAATCGAGACCGATAGAGTAAAGCAAGATTTTTTTTTGCGGAATGAGAAAAAAGTATTACCTTTGCATTCCGAGAATTCGACAATGGCTCATTAGCTCAACTGAATAGAGCATCTGACTACGGATCAGAAGGTTAGGGGTTTGAATCCCTTATGAGTCACTACAAGAGGAGTGAGGTAGCGGCGGCGTCTGCCTCACTTTATTTTTAACACTACTCTATCTTTTAGATGCTTGCAGACAAGTTCGTGCCTTTTGCGTAGGGTCGATATAAAGTCGTCTATATGTGCGTCGGGCGACGACTCTATTTGCTTCAGGTATACCGACAACTCATTGTTTAATAAAGCATTGACATATTCGAGTATAAGTTTGTCGAGCGACGACTTCAACTGTCGCAGTGCCTCTGTCTCTTCCAGACGCTGCTTGTCTTTCTCTTTCTCGAGCCTAAGTTTTGCAAACGAGTGCAATACCTCGCTGCGAGGGTCTTCGTCTACGATGTCGGGGATGTCTATCGCCTCTGTCGGCGGGCGTGAGGCAAATCTCTTACCCACAATATATTTATCCGTCAGGAACTCGATAGCCAGAGCGTTTATATCTAAGTCGGCGTGGTTTTTGAAGTAATTTTCGCAGTCGAACTCAGCACTGTCTGCATTACAGTGAAACTCTTCGAGTATACGTGCAAAGACGGGCGTTTGTATGTGCAACCCATTAATGTTTAGAACATTGTAGATATATTCGCCGACGTTGAGATATCCCTGTCCGTTATCGGCTTCGACCAGACGCTTCTGCCCTTCTCTTACGACAAACCGTATCAGCTCTTTTTCGTGTTTGTAGAGGGCGTTTCGGTCTTTACGCGTTGCCTGTTGCAGTGTGGCAGACTCGTTGTCGGGGGCTTGGGTAGCGGTGTTTTGGAGGGCATTTGCGGCTCTGTTTGTCTGCGACTCTCGGCGTTTGAACTCGTCTTCGTGCCGTTTGCGGAGAATTTTGTTTATTTCGTTGTATATGACCGCCTCGTCTATTTCGAGCCGCGAGGCACACTCTTTGACGTAGGTTGCTCTGATTATTTGGTTGGGTATGATGGCAATGGATTTTATGACGTCGCCTATCATAGCGGCTTTTTTGACAGGGTCGTTTTTTGCCTCGTCGCTCATCATATTAATCTTGAACTCGATGAAATCTACTTGGTGTCGCTCGATATATTCGATGAAATCGGAAGCGTTGTTTTTGCGTGCGAAGCTGTCGGGGTCGTCGCCGTCGGGCAACAGCACCGCCTTTATATTCATACCGTATTCGAGCAGCATATCTATTCCGCGTATCGATGCTTTGATACCCGCTGCGTCGCCGTCGTAGATGACTGTGATATTCTGAGTAAAACGGTGTATGAGCTTTATTTGTCCGTCGGTAAGCGATGTGCCCGAAGAGGCTACGACGTTTTCCACTCCCGCCTGATGCATCGAAATGACGTCGGTGTAGCCTTCGACGAGAAAACAGCGGTCTTGCTTCACTATCTGGTTTTTGGCGAAAAATATACCGTACAGTTCGTTGCTTTTGTTGTAAATCTCGCTCTCGGGCGAATTGACGTATTTCGCCAGCTTATCGTTTTTCTCCAAAATCCTGCCGCCGAAGCCTATGACCTTACCCGAAAGCGAGTGTATGGGAAACATAACGCGACCGCGAAATCTGTCGGTAAACGTTCCTTTGTCGTTCTTGAAGACCAATCCCGTTGCCACCAGATACTTATCTGCGAAGCCGCGGCGGTGTGCTTCGTTGTAGAAGTCGTCGTAACTATTGACAGAATACCCGAGTGCGAATTTCGCTATAATATCGTCGGAGAAGCCCCGCTCGTGTAGGTAGGCACGTCCCACAGCCCGTCCCTCGTCTTTTTCGAGGTTTTTTACAAAATAATTGACGGCAAACTCGTTTACATTGAGCATATTGTCGCGATCGGACAGCTGCGACTTTTCTTCGTCGGTAAGCTCTTTCTCTACAATCTCGATATGATATTTTTTTGCCAGATAACGCAGGGCGTCGGGGTACGACAGATGTTCGTGTAGCATCAGAAATCGCACTGCATTGCCACCCTCGCCGCAGCCGAAGCACTTGAAAATGCCTCTTGCCGGCGATACGTTGAACGACCCCGTCTTTTCGTTATGAAACGGACACAAGCCCACGAGGTTTGCCCCTCGCTTCCTGAGCGAGACGAAATCGCCTACCACCTCCTCTATCTTGGCGGCATCGTGTATCTTGGCAACTGTCTGCGGGTCTATCATAGGGGCGAAAAGTTAATCATCCGATAGTTTTGAAAGTATATCCCTGCCGTATAAGCCACTCTATCGACAAAGGCAGGGCAGAAAGCACGTTGTCGGCAGATTTCTTAGAGTCGTGAAAAATGATGATAGAGCCGCTCCGAGCGAAGCGTTTTACTATCGAGAAACATTTTTCGGGTGTCAGTTTACGGTTGTAGTCGCGGGTTATAACGTCCCACATTACGATTTTGTAGCGTTGCCGCAGAAAGCGAAGTTGCTTCATCGTGATACGTCCGTATGGCGGACGAAACAGATTGCTGCGTATGTACTTATCTGCCTCTTCGACATCGTCGATATATTCGGCAGCCGGAGTACAGAAGCCTTTGAGATGGTGCATCGTATGATTGCCCGTACGATGCCCCTTATCGACCACAAGACGAAACGTTTCGGGGTACTTTCTCACGTTATCGCCTACGCAAAAGAAGGTAGCCTTGATGCCGTATTTATCGAGTATATCCAATACCTTGGGTGTAACATCGGGGCAAGGTCCGTCGTCGAACGTGAGATATATCGACTTGGTTTCGTCGTCGATACGCCAAACGGCAGGCACAAGCCACTTCAAAAATCTCGCTGTTAGTTCGACGAACATATTATATATTAAAACAATACGATACTAAAAACTCCGATACAAAGATACATTAATTTTCTTAGACTTTCAACCAAGCCTTCACTGTAGGAATGCACAAAATAGGGGCAAACTCATACGATTGCCCCTACATCCACATATAACAACGATAATAATATTAACTACATATCCCACTGTTCGAGCGTACCGATAAGGTCGTCGAAGCATTTTATCCGCGATTTTGCCTGTACATCGGCTATCTGGCGTTCGAGCAGTTCGTCGTAATGGTCTTCCTCGACGTCGCGTATGACACCCATTGCCACAGGCATATCGGGGAAACGCATCTTTGCGAGCTTCAGATGCAACGTATAGTCGGGATTTTTAGCGTCGTGTACAAGGATATCACTCTCTTTGACACCGTTTTCTCCTATTTTCACTACTTTCAAATCGAGTCCGTCGAGTACAAGTCCTTTGTCTTTGTCGGCACCAAAAATCATAGGTTTGCCGTGTTCGAGGAATATAGTGTGTTCGGCTCTTGCCTCTTTCGACGATATGGCAGAATGAGTACCATTATTGAATATCACACAGTTTACCAAACATTCCACTACCGAAGCACCTTTGTGGCTGTGAGCGGCAGGGAGCACCACACGTGCAGCCTCGAAGTCGACATCGAGCATACGTGCAAAGAACGTTCCGCCTGCACCCATAGTGATTGCCGCAGGCTCGAAAGCCTTTTCGACAGTACCGAAAGGCGACGACTTGGAGACGAAGCCCTTAGGCGACGTCGGCGAATATTGCCCTTTGGTAAGACCGTAAATCCTGTTGTTGAACAGCAATACATTGATGTCGATATTACGTCTGACGCTGTGTATAAAGTGGTTGCCACCGATAGCGAGGCAGTCGCCGTCGCCCGTCGCCTGCCAAACGCTCAAACGCGGATTGGCAGCCTTGACGCCTGAGGCGATAACGGCTCCGCGTCCGTGAATAGAGTGGAAACCGTAGGTATTCATATAATACGTCAAACGCGAAGAACAACCGATACCCGATACCACGACTATATCTTTCGGTGCTACGCCTATATCTGCCAACGACTTATGAAGAGATGCCAATACGGCGTGGTCGCCACAACCGGGACACCATTTGACTGTCAAGTTACTCTTATAATCTTTATTTGTATACATAATAATTTCTACGGGTTTTAAAGTTTTTCGATATGCTCTACCAATTCTTCGATAGAGAATGGTTGTCCTTCTATTTTATTTACTTGTAAGAAATCCACCCCGTGTATTTTGGAGCGTAGATAGCCGGCAAACTGTCCGCTATTGAGTTCGCAGACAATTACCTTTTTATATCGCCGTATCAATTCTTCTGCATTGCTTGGCAGCGGATTGATATAATTAAAGTGCAGATGAGCCGTGCGTTTACCGTGTTTATTAAGCTCTGCGACAGCACTTTGCAAATGCCCGCGAGTACTGCCCCACCCTATTACAAGGGTATCTGCCGAGGCATCGCCCTCTACTTCGAGCAATGGCAGCTGTTTTGCTATATTCTGTACCTTGAATGCACGTGTAGCCACCATCTTGGCGTGGTTTGCACCGTCGGTAGATATGACACCTGTATTGTAATTACGTTCCAGACCGCCTACACGATGTTCGAAACCTTCTGTGGAGGGTATTGCCCAATATCTGATTTTTGTCTGCTCATCGCGAGAGAGTCCGTTAAAGTTATCTTTCAGGCTTTCGGGGGCATAATGCGGCTTTATTTCGGGCATATCAGACAGCTTCGGTAACTTCCACAGCGACGCTCCGTTACCGATAAAGGCATCGGTAAGCAGAATGACGGGTGTAAGATTTTCCAACGCTATCTTCGACGCCATATAAGCATAGTAGAAGCAGTCGTCGGGCGACGATGCCGCCATTACCACTAGTGGGCTCTCGCCGTTCCTGCCGTATAGAGCCTGCAAAAGGTCTGTCTGCTCTGTCTTGGTTGGTAGCCCTGTGGAGGGACCGCCTCGCATTACGTCGATAAGTACCAGCGGCAACTCGGCAATTACAGCCAGTCCGAGAGCTTCGGACTTCAGAGCCAGACCGGGACCCGATGTGCTCGTGGCAGCCAAAGAGCCTGCATAGGAGGCACCCAAAGCGGTACAGATACCGCCTATCTCGTCTTCGGCTTGGAATGTCTTGACACCCAAATCGCGACGAGCTGCGAGTTCGTGCAATATGTCGGTAGCTGGTGTAATCGGATAACTACCGAGGAAGAGCTGTAAGCCCGCCTTTTCGGCAGCAGCAATAAGTCCGAAGGCAGTAGCCTTATTACCCGAGATTATAGTGTATTTACCTTTTTCGAGTTGGTCTGATTTAGCGACCGTAAAGGTAGAAATATTCAAGTGTAGGTTGTGTCCGTAGTTGAAACCGTCTTCGAGGACTTTGGCATTTGCTTTGAGCAGGTCGGGTTTCTTGGCAAACTTGTTTGCGAGGAAATGCTGTGCTTTGTCCAACTCGCGGTTGAAAAGCCAACAGATAAGCCCCAAGGCAAACATATTTTTGCTTCGCGTCATCGATTTCATATCCATACCGAAGCCCTCCAGACTCTTCACTGTAAGCGACGTAAGAGGTACGGGGATAATCTGTACCGTGTCTTTGAAGCCCAATTCCACAAAAGGGTTGTCGGTAGTGAATCCTGCTTTTTCGAGATCTTTTTTACCGAAAGAGTCGGCATCGTATATGACGACACCCAGCGGTTTTAGAATGTTTTTATTCACCTGCAAGGCAGCGGGGTTCATCACCACCAGCACATCTGCGTGGTCGCCGGGGGTATTGATACCCGAACCGACATTCACCTGAAATCCCGACACACCCGACACCGTACCTTGTGGAGCACGTATCTCTGCGGGATAATCGGGGAAGGTAGCAATCTCGTTGCCGAGTATAGCCGACAGGCTCGAAAAAAGCGTGCCCGTAAGCTGCATTCCATCGCCGGAGTCGCCCGAAAAGCGTATTACAACGCTGTCAAGTTTTTCCATCTTATTTTCATTCATAGCGATATTTATTTTTAGTTTTTCTTAGATTTAAATTTTAGCCTTATTAGCAGAAAAACAAAGAAGCCTCATAATTTATTTTATACCAAAAAATTATATCAGACTCCTTTGTTTCGAAAATAGATTATTAAAATATTAATATTTAAATATTATATGCCTTCGACGATAGTTGTCCAGCCGAATACGTCGGGATGTTCGCCGTATTGGATACCTCGTAGATAGTTGTACAATTTAGTCGATTTTTCGCCAGGTTTACCGTCTTTCGATATCTGGTAAGTGATATTGTTGTCGATATCGACAATTTTATCGATAGGCGAAATAACGGCAGCAGTACCGCAAGCACCCGCTTCTTCGAACGTAGAGAGCTCTTCGACAGGGATTTGACGTCTTTCGACAGTCATACCGAACTGTTTCTCGGCAATCTGTGCCAACGACATATTGGTAATCGACGGCAACACCGAGTGCGAGTCGGGTGTGATGTACGAGTTGCCTCTGATAGCGAAGAAGTTGGCAGCCGAACATTCGTCGATATATTTTTTCTCTTTCGAGTCGAGATAGAACGGAGCCGAATATCCGAGGTCGTGAGCAGCTTCGGAAGCCATCAGACCGGCAGCATAGTTACCACCGACTTTGATGTGTCCCGTACCAAGCGGAGCGGCACGGTCGTACTTACGGCTCAACATAAACGGAGTAGTCTGGAAACCGCCTTTGAAGTACGGACCTACGGGAGTAACAAATACTACAAACTCGTAATCCTTAGCAGGACGAACACCTACCAAAGGTGTAGTACCGAACAATACCGGACGGATATACAGCGAAGCACCGCTTTCGTACGGCGGCACAAACTTAGCATTGAGCTCTACCGCTTTAAGCACTGCTGCTTCGAACGTTTCTATCGGCAATTTAGGCATCTTGATACCTTCGCACGACGACTGCATACGTTTCGCATTTTCTCGCATACGGAAGATACGGACTTTGCCGTCTTTGCCTCTGAAAGCCTTGAGCCCCTCGAAACACTCCTGTGCATAGTGCAGCACAGCAGCCGAGATGTGAATATTCATAGTAGCCTCGCTATGCACGCGAAGCTCACCCCACTTGCCGTCCGAGTATGAACAGCGAACATTGTAATCTGTTGGCACGTAGCCAAATACAAGATTTTTCCAATCGATTTCTGACATAATTTATTGTATTTAGAATTGTATTTATTATTCTCGATTATAGCGTTTCCGTATGCCTCCAAAAAGTTTACAAAGATACAAAATAATTGAGATGTAGCGAAACGGCATTTTTATAGACTAAGGCACCGATTGCAAGAATCGAAATTTATATCTAACTTTGCTCGAAAGTTATCTAAAGGTATAAAATCAATAAATCATTTTATGGAAAAAACACAAGTAAAGGCTTATGGCGCCGAGTCGGCTACCGCTCCGCTACACGAGATGAATATCTATCGCAGAGAATTACGTCCGCAAGACGTAGAATTTGAAGTATTGTATTGCGGTATATGCCACTCCGATTTACACAGCGTACGCAACGACTGGGGCAATGCCGTCTACCCACAAGTACCGGGACACGAGATAGTTGGGCGAGTGACACGCATCGGCTCAGAAGTAGAGAAGTTCCGCGTAGGCGACCTCGCCGCTGTGGGCTGTATTGTAGAGAGTTGCCAGTGTTGCCATTCTTGCAGTAAGGGCGAAGAGCAGTATTGCGAGCAAGGCGTAACCTTTTCGTTCAACAGCCCCGACAAGGTCTCGGGCGGTATGACCTACGGCGGTTTTTCGAAGCGATATGTCTGCGAAGATAAGTATGTGCTTAAGATGCCCTACTTCAAAGACTTGGCTTCGGCAGCACCTCTATTGTGTGCGGGAATAACAGTCTACTCGCCGCTAAAACATTGGGGAGCAGCCGCAGGAAAAAACGTTGGAATACTCGGCATAGGCGGACTCGGACACTTGGCAGTAAAGATAGCCAAAGCGATGGGAGCACACGTAACGGTATTCACCTCGTCGCCGTCGAAGATAGCCGATGCCAAGCGGCTCGGAGCCGATCTCGCCGTACTGTCTACAGACAAAGAGCAGATGAGAGCCTGCCCCAAACAAGACATAATACTCGATACCGTCTCTGCCGAACACAACGTAAACGGTTACCTCAACCTCCTACGTGTCGACGGCTCTCTGGTAATAGTAGGTTTGCCCGCCGAACCGCTCAAGGTAGCGGCATTCAACGTAGTACACGGACGTAGAAGTCTCTCGGGCTCCAATATAGGAGGCATCGCCGAGACACAAGAGATGCTCGATTTCTGTTTTCGCCACAATATAACGGCAGATTGCGAGGTGATAGATATAAAATACGTCAATACCGCTCTCGACCGATTGGCAAAAGGCGATGTAAAATACCGTTTCGTTATCGATATGGCTACTCTCTAAGACAGACTATACGTGTAACAAACGCTATTTCGGCTTCGAAGTGGCGTTTTTTCGTAGATACAAATCGATAATTTGCTTCGCAGGCAGCTCACGAGTGAAGACATACAGCACAAACGGCACGAACCACAGCAGACGCCAAGCGGTATTCAGATACAGATTATCGAAATTGACCATGAGCATCGCCACACTCAGCAATATGGCAACGACAAAATATATGCCCGTCTTGCGTAGATTATAATTGATTGGATAGTATTTTTGCCCCAAGAAGTAGCAGATTATCACCATCAGGGCGAAGCTTATGAGCGAGGCGTAGACACAAGCCCAATAGCTCAGTTTCGGTATAAAAAGCACGTTGAACACGAGGGTAACGACGAACCCTATAAAAGAAATGTATGTACCCCATATAGTGCGGTCGGTAAGCTTGTACCAAAGCGACAGATTGTAATATACCCCTTGTAATGAGTATGTTATAAGCACAAAAGGCACTATATCCATAGCCTCGCGATACTCCTCTTTCAATATCAGTTTTAGTACGTCGAGGAAGGCGACCAGCAGCAGATATATCAGTGCAAGAGTAATGACGAAATAGGTCATAGTCTGCGAGTAAGCCTGTTTATTGTCTTTATGCTCTTTTTTGGCAAAAATAAACGGCTCGTAAGCGAAGCGGAAAGCGTAGGTAAACATCATCATCACCATCGCTACCTTGAAGCAAGCCTGATAGACACCTATCTGCTCTCTTGCCTCGACGAGCGTACCCGGATATATGTAGGGAAATATGATTTTGTCTATCGTCTGATTCATTATGCCGGCAATACCAAGCATAAGCAGAGGCAGGGAGTAACGAAACATCTTGCGGAGCAAAGCTACGCTGAAACGCCATTTCACCACGAAAATATCGGGTATCTGCAAAAGCAGCACTATGAACGACGAAAAGAAGTTGGAAATGACGATGTATTTGATATTCTCTGCCGGATCGTAGAACCAATCAATAAGCGAAGGGTATATCTGCTGCAGTTTAGGGCAGAGGACAAGGAAAAACAGATTGAGTCCGATATTGGTAAGCACGATTATGAGCTTTAGTATCATAAACCGTATGGGACGTTGCTTGAACCTCAGGTAAGCAAAGGGTATCGACGAAAAGGCATCGATAGCGACGGTTACTACCATTATCATCACCAACTGAGGATAATCGCCCACCTTCATCAGCGACGAGAGCTGCGGATTGAACAGCCAACAGAGGAAGACAAAGATAATCGAGGTCGATGCTATCGACGTCATAGTGGTGGTATAGACGAGGTCAGACTCCTTGCGGTCGGTATTGGAGGCGAAGCGGAAATAACCCGTCTCCATACCGTAGGTAATGATCACTATCATCAGGGCTATCCACGTATAGAGCTGCGATACAACACCATAGTCGGCTGTAGGGATGATATGCGAATAGAGCGGCACCAAAAGCCAATTGAAAAACCTACCTACGATACTGCTTGCACCGTAGATTGCCGTCTCTTTTGCAAGATTTTTAATTCCCAAACCGCTCATTATTCCTTATCGCAATACCAGAATATAGCCCGACACTGTGTCGGAAATTATGTGGGGGCAAAAGTAGTAAAAATATTTTCATTATCGTACTATTGCTCCTCGTGTAGATGTAACCGAATCACCTTCGACAAGGATATTGGAGTCGCGGACTATACCGCTGGTATTGATTTCGGTCAGGGACGTGAGGTTTTGCTCAATCCATCGACTTTTGTCGTCGTCGGCTACGTAGTCGGTAAGGAAGCGGAGGTTGTGACGCACTCCTGCTCCTTGCAGTATTATGTGCGGTATGTCTATCTGATATAGTCTCTTCTGTGGCTTGGGCAGCGAGACGGAGTTGGATATGACGTATAGACGGCGGTCGTTGGGGTCTCCGCAGGTGGGAGGAGTGCCCATCTTCAGGTGGTCGGGGTAGAGGAAAATGGTGGTATTGTCTGTCACACGGCGGCGACGGAGGTAGTCGATGAAGTCGCCCACGACATAGTCGAGCACCGATACACAGAAGTCGAAGCCATTGTTGCGAGGAGCTACAACTCCCTGCATCTTCGGGTCGATGATACCGTCGGGGAAGTGAGAGTCGGTAGTGGAGATGAACATAAAGAAAGGTTTGCCTCTGCTGAGTTGCTCCTCGACTTTTATTTTAGCCAAAGCAAACAGATCTCTATCGTGCAAGCCCAATGCAGATACGTCGAAAGTATCGGGAGCCCAGAGGTAGTCTACTATTTCGTCGAAATGGAAAGTAGTGAGTATATTCCTCGTACCCGAAAATTCGGCATTGCCGATGATGAAAATTGTACGATAATCGTTCTTGCGAAAGGCGTCTACTATACTCGATATATTCGAGTGTACGGCGGTGTGGAACACCTGATTGCCACCGATACCGAACTCTGCGGGGAAGCCCGTAAGAGAGGTATAGAGCGACCCCGAAGTCCAAGAGCTACCCTCGTTTGGGTAGATGTCGATAGTGTGCCATTCGTTCTTTAGCCTGTTGAGGTGGGGTGTAAGCGAATCGGGGCAGAGGAGGATGTTTTTCTCCATCGACTCCATCGATATTACGATGACGTTACGCCCGTCGGCAATGGCTTCGATATGTTCGGGCGAGACATAATCGCCCATACCGTATCGTTCGAGTACGGCTCTGAAATTGTCGGAATGTTTCGATGCGAATAGCGGTAGCAGCGTCTTGGTGTCTCTGATGAAATTTCCTCGCAAAATTACCAGCCCACACATTACCACCAGAAGCAATGCACATATTTCCATAGCAGCAAACCTCTCCCAACGATTTACCCTCCTCAATATCCTCTGTACGAGACGGTGAGAGAAAAAAAACACCACCCACAATACCACAGCCAAACAACCAAAGACGAGAATCTGCTTGAGGAAAATTCCTTGCATACCGTCTACATCTCTGATATTTGCGTGAATGTAAAACTGATAGCCTATAAAAGTCTGCGTCGAATAGAGTGAAAATATCTGAGCAACAATGAATACTGCTCCAATGGTAGCCACAAATGCCCGCACTGTACCGTTTTTAATAAGCAGGCAGGCAAATAGAAGCATTGCGATAAAAGCCAACATTGTATATTGCGATAAAATATCTATTCCGAGCGATTCTAAGAATGGCATGACTATAATCTGTTTTTACATTGTGTTACAAATATTTTTTCGAGCAAAAGCAGTAAGAAACTATTACGGTTCAATGTACGAAGCAGTCTTCGCAGTGCGAGTGGTCGTTGCGTAGACGGCGGTCGATCATATCTTTCATCTTGTCTCTTAGCACATCGATATGTATCTCGTCTACAACATCCTGTACAAACGCCGATAGCAACATCATACGTGCCGTATCTTCGTCGATACCGCGTTGCTTCATATAGAAAAGCGCCTCTTGGTCGAGCTGCCCTGTGGTAGCACCGTGTCCGCACTTGACGTCGTCGGCGTATATCTCGAGCTGTGGACGTGAGTTTACCACAGCCTCGGGTGTAAGGCAGATACTCTTGTTTGTCTGTCGGCTGAGGGTCTTTTGAGCGTCTTTTTCCACTACTATTATGCCCGAAAATATACCGTGCGACTTCTCGTCGAGGATATATTTGAATAACTCGTTCGATGTCGAATTTGGTTTGTTGTGGCGAATTACGGTATTGTTTTCGGCTTCTTGCTTGCCGTCGGTTATAAGCATTCCGCCAAGAAATAGCGATGCGTGTTCCCCGTCTATATCTGCTGTTATCTGATTGCGGCTTACGGCGTTGAGCAGAAGCAGATTATTTACCGTTACTTGCGAATTATTTTGCTGTGTTACAAACATTTGCGTCAAGCCGTTTGCTTTTCGGGAGGTATTCTCGAGCGAATAATACTCGAACCTTGCTTCGTCGCCGACAAAAACCTCGGTTACCTTAGAGGTGAAGAAATCGACACCCTCCTCGGCATGGTCACATACGAGCAGTTGTAGGGACGCCCCCTGCTCCACTACTATCAGATTGTGAGTGAAAGACATCAGAGGAGCTTCCGAAAGCGACATATTTATCAATTGCAGAGGCTTATCGGTGACGGTATTTTTTTTCACATAAATGAAATACCCATTCTGCACGAAAGTCGAATTGAACGCTGTCATAGCGTCTCGCGACTTGTCCGATAGAGTGTGTAGGTATCGTCCTACCACTTCGGGGTAGAGTCGTTCGGCATCGGATAGGGCGCAGAACTCTACTCCTTCGGGCAACGACTGTCGTTGGTCGTCGGCGATATAGAATCTGTCGTTCAACATAAAACCAAGTACTGCATTTATCGACGGTATTTTGCAGCGAAATAATCCATTTTCGTCTATTGCCGCCGCAGGACGGTCGACATCGATTTCGTACTCCGCTTTCAGGGCATCGACGATACTGCTATTGAGGTAGGCTTCTGTCTTTCTCGACGGGAATCCTTTCTGCTCGAATTCAGCAAAAGCATCGTCGCGAAACCTGTTGAGCACAGGAGTCGAATATTCTTTTATCCGTTCCGATAGTTCACGGTATAATTGTATGTAGTTTCTCATAGCAGTTACTCATTTTTAATCCAGTCGTATCCCTTCTCTTCGAGTTCGAGAGCGAGCGATTTGTCGCCTGTCTTCACTATCTGGCCTTTGTAAAGGATATGTACGTAGTCGGGTACGATATAGTCGAGCAGACGTTGATAGTGAGTGATGATTATAGAGGCGTTGTCGGGCGATTTAAGGGAGTTTACTCCGTGAGCTACCACCCTTAGAGCGTCGATATCGAGTCCTGAGTCTGTCTCGTCGAGTATGGCTAATTTTGGGTCGAGCATAGCCATTTGGAATATTTCGTTACGTTTCTTCTCTCCTCCCGAGAAACCTTCGTTCACCGAACGTCCGGCGAGTCTGTTGTCGAGTTCGACAAGAGCCTGTTTTTCACGCATAAGTTTTAGAAACTCTGCCGAGGAGATTGGCTCCAGTCCTTTGTATTTGCGTTGTGCGTTGATGGCGGCACGCATAAAATTGGTCATACTTACTCCGGGTATCTCCACCGGATATTGAAACGAAAGGAATATTCCCTCGCAGGCACGGTCTTCGGGCGAAAGTTCGAGAAGGTTTTTGCCCATAAATTCCACACTACCTTCGGTTACCTCAAACGCAGAATTACCCACAAGCACACTGCTGAGCGTACTTTTCCCCGAACCGTTAGGTCCCATTATAGCGTGTACCTCTCCTTTTTTCACCTCTAGATTGATGCCTTTGAGTATCTCTTTGCCGTTTACCGAGGCGTGTAGGTCTTTTATCTTTAGCATTGTCGTATCTAATTTATTAATTGTTATTTTGGAAATAATTACGGCTGCAAAGGTACATCTTTTTTTATTATTATTTGTTTGCTTCACTCCGACGAATCTTATATCTTGGTCGCTATATCTATCCCGTCGACCGTTGTAATTACTATATTTATTTTGCTATTCTAAAAAAAAGATATAATTTTGTGCCTCGATTTTTCAGTAATTAATTTTTTCAGTAACAGTAAATATCTATGGAAAACACCCGAAAACAAGGTAAACACGAAGAAAAAAATATGGGCGAGATACTCTCGCGTGCCGAAATATTCTTCGAACAACACCAGAAAGCAATATACTACACTCTTATCGCTATCGTGGCTATCGTCGTACTGATATTCGTAAGCAAGAAATACTATTTTGAGCCGAAAAACGAAGAGGTATCGGCTAAACTCGTATGGTGCGAACAGAACCTCGCTCGCGACTCTTTCGCCTTGGCTCTCAACGGCGACGGTATCAACAGCGGATATGCCGAGATATACTCGTCGTACAAGTTTACGAAAGCCAAAAACGAAGCTGCTATCGGTGCCGCTATCTGTGCATTCAATCTCGGTAAATTCGACGAAGCTATCGACTACGCCAAGAAAGCAAACCGCAAGTCGTTCAATTTCGCTCCCGCTATGGACGGGCTTATCGGCGACTGCTACGTAGAGAAAGGCAATATAAAAGAGGCTATCGAATATTTCGATAAGGCTGCCGCCTACAAAAACGAAGCTCTCTCGGCTCGTTTCCTCAAGAAAGCAGGTGACTTGTATATGTTTGAGCTCAAAGACAGTAAGAAGGCACTCGAATACTATCAGACCATAAAAGATAAGTATTTCAATAGCCCCGAAGCCGGCGAAATAGATAAATATATAGAACTCGCATCGAAATGATATATATAACAATTGATAGTGCCGACAAATGACTATATTTGTCGGCTTTATATTTAGTAATATCTCTTATTTGTTTCAAATATGAATATAGCAGTAGTAGGAACGGGTTATGTGGGATTGGTCTCAGGGGCATGCTTCTCCGAAATGGGGATAAACGTTACTTGCGTCGATATCGACAAAAACAAGATAGAGAGCTTACGCAAAGGCATAGTGCCTATCTATGAGCCGAATCTTACGGAAATGGTGATAAAAAATCATCGTGCCGGCCGACTACGTTTTGCTACCGACCTCCTCGAGTGTCTGCACGATGTAGAGGTGGTCTTCTGTGCCGTAGGTACTCCGCCCGACGAAGACGGAGCCGCCGACCTGCAATATGTGCTCGATGTGGCGCGTATCGTAGGGCAAAATATCGATAAATATACGCTGTTTGTTACGAAAAGTACCGTTCCTGTCGGTACGTCGGAGCGGGTGAAAGATGTTATAGAAAAAGAGATTGCTCGTCGAGGACTCAGTGTCGAATTCGACGTAGCCTCCAATCCTGAATTTCTCAAAGAAGGTGCTGCCGTAAAAGACTTTATGAGTCCCGATCGCATAGTAGTAGGTGTGGAGACCTCCAGAGCACGTCAGATAATGGACAGACTCTACAAGCCTTTTACTCTCAACCGTTATCGTATGATATACACCGATATACCTTCGGCAGAGATGATAAAATACGCCGCCAACGCTATGCTGGCAACACGAATTTCGTTTATGAACGAGATAGCCAACCTATGCGACTTGGTAGGAGCCGACGTCAATATGGTGCGTCAGGGTATCGGTGCAGACTCTCGTATAGGCAATAAGTTTCTCTATCCCGGCTGCGGCTATGGCGGCAGTTGTTTCCCCAAAGACGTAAAAGCTCTCATTCGCACCGCCTCCGAAAATGGTTACAATATGCGTATATTGCAGGCGGTAGAGGATGTCAACAACTACCAGAAAGGTATATTGTTCGACAAGCTGTGCAAAGTTTTCGACTCCGACCTCGAGGGTAAGACCGTCGCTCTGTGGGGATTGTCGTTCAAGCCCGAGACCGACGATATGCGCGAAGCTCCTTCGCTCGTGGTAATCGACAGACTCGTCGAAGCCGGCTGTACCGTAAAGGCTTACGACCCCATAGCGATGGACGAATGTCGTCGTCGAATAGGCGATAAGGTGATTTATTCGGCAGATATGTACGATGCAGTCGAAGGTGCCGACGCTCTGCTACTGCTTACCGAATGGAAAGAGTTTCGTATGCCTGACTTTGGAGAAATAGCTAAGTTGCTAAAAGAAAAAGTCATCTTTGACGGACGCAACCAATACAATGCTTTTGACTTGCCTAGTAAAGGATTTGAATACATACAAATAGGAGTTT
>ERZ773070.44-NODE-44-length-89643-cov-5.604869_pt1 | contig 89643 bp, 74 predicted proteins | sample MGYA00580618_ERZ773070 | MGnify/ENA primary metagenome ERZ773070 (study PRJEB29015, sample SAMEA2738023) | human oral metagenome | biome: human oral; feature: human-associated habitat; material: dental | place: China | collected 2019 ...
TTCTTTTGCTTCGTTTTCTTGTATCAAGACAAGAAAATGAAGTGGGTTTGGGCAAAGCCCAATACAAATCCCATTCAAAAATTCAACGCTTACACGCTTCAACAATAACAAAAAGGCTATCGTGCGCTATTTTATCAGCCCGATAGCCTCTCACAGTCATGAAAAATCTCTTTTTACCGTCTATACGGTCATTATCTCTTTTTCTTTCAGAGCGAACAGTTCTTCTAATCGCTTGATATACTTATCGTGCAACTTCTGTACTTCGGCTTCGGCATCTTTTTCGATATCTTCCGACATACCGTTTTTTATCTCTTTTTTGAGTGCCTCGATAGCCTCTCTACGCGAATTTCTTACACTAATTTTGGCATCTTCTACGGCTGTACCTGCCTGTTTTACAAGCTGTCGGCGACGTTCTTCGGTAAGGGGCGGTATTGCGAGGCGTACGATTTCACCGTTGTTTGCCGGTGTTATGCCTATGTCTGAGGCGAGTATCGCCTTCTCGATAGTGGGGATAAGTCCCTTTTCCCAAGGCTGTATGGAGATGGTCTTTGCGTCGGGAGTAGTGACGGTAGCCACAGATGTAAGCGGAGTAGGCGTACCGTAATAATCTACCTTAATGCCGTCGAGTATCTTCGTATTAGCCTTTCCTGCTCTGATATGAGCCAACGACTCGTCGAGGAATACTACCGACGATTCCATTTCGTTTTTAGCTTTATCGATATATTTTTTTACTTGTTCGTCTGCCATGTCGATATAGGTTATTGTCTGATTAATAAAAGATTTTGTCTTATTGTAAGGTGCAAAGTTAATATTTTTATCCGTAAACAAATCGTTAGAACACTATTTTTTGGAAAGTATTTATCTTCTCTCGTTCCATCTCTGCCGATACGAGAAGGTAATTTTCTGTATATCCGTTCATTACTTTCGGGTCTTTGGTGGTCTCCCACAGTACTGTTTTGGTCTTTCCACGTTGGCTGCGATAAAAGTCGGCTATACGGCTATCCGATAGATTGTGAAGGAGTTCGCTTCGGCGTTTCTTCTCCGACTGACTTACAATAGGCTTTATACTGAGGGCTTTAGTGCCTTCCCGCTCCGAATACGGAAATATATGAAGTTCCGAAAACGGAGTATCGCCAAGGAACGACAGAGTCTCGTCGAACATATCGGGTGTCTCGCCACGCATACCCACTATAACATCGACTCCTATGAACGCATCGGGAATAAGACGCTTGATAAGAGATACTTTCTGCCCGAAAACCTCGCGAGTGTATCGTCTGCCCATCAGCGACAAGACTCTATTGCTACCGCTCTGCAATGGTATATGGAAGTGGGGAGCTATGATTTTCGACGACGCAACTATGTCTATTATAGCGTCTTCGAGTAGATTTGGCTCTACCGACGAGATACGCACTCGTACCTCTGCAGTGAGCTTGTCTATTGCTTTTACAAGGTCGATAAAGCGTTCGTTACTGTCTCTACCGAAATCGCCTATGTTTACTCCCGTAAGGATAATCTCTTTTGCCCCTTGTTCCAAAGCCCTGTCGATAGTCTGCATTGTATGTGCTACCGAAGCGCTTCTGCTTTTTCCTCGTGCAAATGGAATAGTACAATACGTGCAGTAGTAGTCGCAACCATCTTGTACTTTAAGGAAATATCGCGTACGGTCGCCTGCGGAGAATATTGGTGAAAATGAGTTATTGCTCTTTATATCATCGACTTGTATGCGTTCGAACTGCTCTTTAGACTCGAGTAGGTGCATTACTTTGAGAATATCGAACTTCTCTTTGGCTCCCAACACGAGGTCGACACCATCTATTTGCTCTATTTCAGAGGGATTTACCTGAGCGTAACAGCCTGTAACTATGATAAATGCATTGGGATTGTCGGATACTATTTTATGTATTGCCTGCCTACATTTTCTATCGGCCGTATCGGTAACCGAACACGTATTGACTATACATACATCGGCTGCTTCTCCTCTATGGGCTACACTAAATCCATTGTCTACAAGCAACTTGCTTATATGCGATGTCTCGGCAAAGTTTAGCTTACAGCCCAACGTATAGAAAAATACCTTTTTCACTCAAACGATCTCTTTTTTTTGATTTTTGCGGTGCGAAATTAATAAAAATCTTATTACTGCAGTAAGATACACAATTATAGGCGTTTAATCGATATATCGCTCGGCAATCGCAAGTTGCTGCGAGGCGATAGGTCTATATCGAATATTCCTATTCCGTCGGGCATACAAGAGCGTTTGAATTGCTGGGTAAGGAAACGTTTCATAAAGATTTCGAGCCACTTATCTATAACGTCTTTCGTGTATTTGTCGGAAAATGCTTTTTGAGCAAGAAACGATATTTTGTCGCTTCCGTAGCCAAACCTAAGAAGATGATACAGAAAGAAATCGTGTAGTTCGTACGGACCTATCGCCTCTTCTGTCTTTTGCACTATCGTGTCGTTGCTATCGGGCAATAGCTCAGGAGATATCGGAGTATCAATGATATCAGATATAATATCGGATATTCGGCTATCGGCTTTTTTACGCGACAGCCAATCTAATACGAACCTTATAAGTGTCTTAGGTACACCACTATTGACTCCGTACATACTCATCTGGTCGCCACAATAAGTACACCAGCCCAGAGCAAGTTCGCTCATATCGCCTGTGCCTATCACTATGGCATTCATTTTGTTAGCTATGTCCATCAATATTTGTGTGCGTTCACGAGCTTGTGAGTTTTCGTAGGTGATATCGTGTGTATCGACGTTGTGTCCTATGTCTTCGAAATGCTGTAGTACAGAGTTGGTTATGGATATTTCGCGTGTCGATATTTCGAGCGCTGCCATCAAATCTATCGAGTTGTTTTTGGTTCTCGACGTAGTGCCGAATCCCGGCATGGTGATACCTACGATATTTTTTCGTGGCAGTTGCAGACGGTCGAACGCTTCGACTGTTACCAAAAGGGCTAAAGTACTATCGAGTCCACCCGATACACCGACGACAGCACTTTTTATATTTGCGTTGTGAAGGCGTGTGGCAAGAGCATTTGCTTGAATGTCGAATATGTCGTTGCAGAAAGCGTCCGTATCGGTTTCATTTGTTGAGTTTAGGAACGGATATCTATTTATTGTGCGGCTTATAGTAAATTGCTTATTGTCAGATATTTCAAAATGTGGACGGAGAAAGATTTCATTACTTTCTCGTCGGTAGTTTTTGAAGCTGTCGCATCTAAGACGTTCGTTGCTAATGCATTCGATATCTATCTCGGAAACAACCAATTGCGACTCGAAGCCGAACCTTTGGCTTTCGGCTATGATATCGCCGCCTTCGGCTACTATAGCCGACGATGCGAAAAGCATATCGGTAGAGCTTTCGCCAAATCCCGATGAGACAAATACATAGCCGCAACGGCAACGCCTACTCTGTTCGCTTACAAGTATATGGCGACGCATCTGTCTGCCTACCAGTTCGTTGGAAGCCGATAGATTGAATATTATATGAGCTCCTGCCGTAGCCAGCCTCGACGACGGCGGCGAAACAGACCAAAGGTCTTCACCCAATTCGACAGAGAAGCCAAATAATCGACTTGTAAACACAATGTTAGCTCCGAATGGTACAATGTTGTCGGCAAGTGCTATCTCGCGATTTTCTGCACATTCGCCGCTCGTAAACCACCTGCTTTCGTAGCGTCCGTTGTTGTCTGATATCGAAGTCTTTGGTACAACTCCGAGTATATTGCCTCGTTGCAATACTACTGCTGTGTCGTACAGTCGATTACCAGATTCTATCGGCATACCGACTATTGATATTATATCTAATTTGCGAGTTTTTTCTAAAAGATACTTTAGAGCCTCTTCCGAAGCTCTAAGTAGAGACGAGTTAAATAGCAGATCTCCACACGTATACGATGTAATCGACAATTCCGGAAAGCATACAATCTCTACTCCCGCACCATCTGCCTCTACTATCGAACGGTATATCTCTTCGGCATTCGATTTGTAATCGCCTATTTTCACTTTGGGTATAGCCGCAGCTACCTTTACCATTGAATGATACATATCTAAGAAATAGTATTTTGTGTTTTTTGAATCTACAAAGGTAATAATTAGTTTTTTATACGCCTGATATTCTATTTATTTGCTTTTATTATTTTACCTTTGTAGCCCGAAAAAATAAAAAACGATATTTGCCGTATAGCGATGATAAACAAGATTTTATATTGTAAAATAAGACTGCTTTGGAAGTTGTTGGGTACGATACCTCTTAGAGTGTTGTATCTGTTTTCCGATTTTTTTTATGTGATAATATACTATCTCATTGGATATAGGCGAGATGTGGTGATGAAAAATCTGAGTTTCGCCTACCCCGAAAAGAGCAAAGAGGAGCTAACGCAAATATCGAAACGATTTTACCGATTCCTATGCGATATATTTTTCGAAGCTTCGAAGTTTGGTGTCTGGAGCGACAAAAAGATGAAACGACACATGAAATTCGTTAATTATGAGGCACTAAACGATAATATACGCAACGGTCATTCGATATCGCTTTTTCTCGGTCATTACGGCAATTGGGAGTGGATACCGTCGATACCGCTGTGGATCGACAAAAATATCGCCGGCGGACAGATATACAAACAGCAAACCAACACTATAGCCGACAAGCTGCTTAAAGAGAATCGCTCGCGGTTCGGTTCTGAATGTATCGAGATGCAACAGACACTAAGACACATACATAACCACAAGACGGCAGGCGATATAACAGTGACGGGCTATCTCTACGACCAATCGCCGACGAAAGAAGAATCGAGGTATTTTATTGATTTTATGAACAAAGAGACTCCCGTACTCACCGGTACCGAGCGGATAACAAAGAAATACGGTTTTGCCGCTTATTATATAGATATAAAGCGAATAAAACGAGGCTATTGGCAAGCCGAATTCGTGCAAATGCACCCCGACCCGCAGTCGTTACCCGATTTCGAGCTCACGGATATATTTTATAAACACCTGACACAGACCATATCGCGGCAACCTGAGTTCTATCTATGGTCGCACAATAGATTCAAATTCGCTCGATAAAACATATCTTCTGAAGATTGTAATTTAAACTTTAGAGTAAAATTTTATTCAGTATTATTCAGTAACTTTGCACGCTTTGTTTTTTCGTACTTCAAATAAATAGGATAGCTTGAGCAATCGTTTTATCTTTAATATATTACTTACTGCCGTATGTCTGGTCGTATTTGGGAGATTGTCGGCAACTCGAGCCGTATCCGAGACGTTGTTTGTAGGTCGGTACGATGCAGATACTGTATCTTTCGTAGATAGTGTGTCGGCAGGCAGATTAGGTACGATAAGAAAAGACACTGTAAATACCGATAGTATAAATATGGTTCAAAACCAAGACAAACTCAACTATCGCGTAGAGATGTCGGCAGAAGACTCTATGGTATTTATGGGCAATGGCGATGCTTTTCTATACAAATCGGGAAAAATAATATACAACGAGCCGTCTGTGAAAGAACTTACCGCCGACTATATCTCTATCAGTATGGATAGCAGTAAGTTCCACGCCGAAGGCGTAAGAGACTCGGCAAATATACTCCATGGGTACCCCGTACTCAAAGATGGAGGGCAAACCTACGAATCCGAGACTTTAGACTATAACTACAAGACAGGCAAAGGGTTCATTCGCGGAGCTAAGACTCGAGAGGGCGAGAGTTATATCATAGCCGACGAGACGAAAAAGACAGCCGACGGGTTCATGAATATGCGAAGCGGTAAATATACGACCTGCGATAATTTGTCGCATCCTCATTTCTATCTACATATAACCAAGGGACGAGTCAAACCCGGCGGATACATTACTGCCGGTCCGGCTTATATGGTAGTCGAAGACTTGCCGTTGCCGCTGGCTATTCCGTTTGGCTTTTTCCCGTTTACATCGAAATATGCGTCGGGGATATTGATGCCTTCGTACGGCGACGAGATGCAAGCAGGTTTTTTCTTGAAAAATGGCGGATATTACTTTGCCATAAACGATTACGTCGACCTCGCTCTTACGGGCGATATTTATACAAAAGGCTCGTGGGCACTGCATGCCGAGAGTTCGTATCGCAAGCGATATGCGTTTTCGGGTAACGTCAATATACATTATAACAATACCGTAAGAGGCGAAAAAGATTTGCCCGGATATAGCGAAAACAAAGACTTTCGTATCGATTGGACTCACCAGCAAGACCCTAAGGCAAGTAGCTTCTCGACATTTTCTGCCTTGGTGAATTTCTTTACAAGCGGATACAACCGCAATAGTATCGACTACAACTATAGTCCTGAAATACAGAGCCAAGCAGAGACTTCGTCGTCGATAAACTTTACACAGAAAGTACCGGGAACCCCTATAAACCTGTCTGTCAATGCGAGTGCAAGGCAAAATATCAGAGACTCGTCGCTCAACCTTACTCTACCGAATATCAGAATGGATGTTTCTACCATTTATCCATTAAAAAACAAGAAAAGAGTTGGCAGTGAGCGTTTTTACGAAAAGTTCTCATTCTCTTATTCTATGGAGTTTGCCAATTCGTTTTCGGGCAAAGAGGGTCGCTTCATGCGATCGAATCTATCGAAAGACTGGCAAAACGGTATACTGCATTCACCACGAGTAGACCTTCCGATATCGCTCTTTAAATACATCACGGTAAGACCAAATGTAACATACACAGAGCGTTGGTATTTCAACCGTATCGAACAAAATTGGGATACTCCTCGTCAGAAAGTAAAATACGATACCATAAGCGGATTTTACCGTGTGTACGATTTCTCGACAGGACTATCGCTATCGACCACATTATACGGATTTTACTCACCGATAAAACCACTGCGAAACGCTCTGGGAATCGGTGATATACGGCACGTATTAAAGCCGAGTGTTAGTTTTACGTATACACCCGACTTTTCTGACCCTCAGTGGAATCTGTATAAAACATATACACAGGAAATAGTCGATGCTTCGACGGGAGTCGTGTCGTTCAACGATATAAAGTATTCTCCTTATTCGTCGGGCAAATACGGAGTGCCGAGTGCAGGCAGAAATCAACGTATAAGTATCTATCTCGACAACAATATCGAGATGAAAGTAAGAGACCGCGCCGCTTCCGATACAGTCGATAATGCAAACATATACAAGAAGATATCGCTCATAGACAATCTGCAACTTAGAGGCGGATACAATTTTGCTGCCGACTCGCTTGGAATGGAGGATATATCGGCAAGTGTACGACTGAAGATAACAAAAAGTTATTCGGTAACTTTATCTACTACCTTCGAAGTATATGAGTATGCTCTCAAAGACAATGGTACACCAGTGAAAATCAATCGTTATCGCTGGAACAACGGCAAACTTCCTTGGTTTACGGGTACATCTATAAATTTTTCTTATACCCTGAACAACAATATATTCGCAAAAAAACAAGATAAAGATAAAAATCAAGGTGATAACAATAATAATAAGCCCGATGACAATGAGAACAATTTCAATATAGATCCGTCGAAAAACCATTCCGACAACAAACAGAACGATAAAAAGGATGTCGAAGAAGATTCGGAAGGCTATCAGAAGCCCGATTTTCAGTGGAGTGTGTCGTTCAATGCCGGTATAGGTTGGCACAAAACGGGTGAGTTCGACCCGACCCGAATGGAGTATCGTAGAGATTTCAGCGACGGTATAGTGGGGCTATCGGGTTATATCAACCCTACATCGAACTGGCAGATAGGATATTCGGCTACAGTGGCTCTGCTCAAAAACATACGGATCAACTCTATGTCGCTCAATATACAGCGAAATCTGCACTGCTGGCACATATCGGCTTCTGTCACGCCACTGGGTCAGTATAAATCGTTTATGGTAACTATCGGTGCAAATGCTTCGATACTCCGCGACTTTAAATACGATAAACGTCAACGAGATAATATCGAGATAAAATAGATACGGCACAATCGTAGTATCTCGTTTTGTCTGTTGATTTGCAGTGATGTATATTGTTTTTTTAGCTATATTAGCAGTCGAAGAAAAAATATTAATTTTGCCACGTCATTTCTCATCAAAATATATTATAAAACAGTATGGAAATCAAGGTAAACAATGCCAATGAGCCTGTATGGGGCGAGATGTCGATAAAAACCAAATTGCCTCCTAATCTGGAGCCGCTTAACGATTTGGCACAAAATGTTTATTGGTCGTGGAATCACGATGTTCGTGAACTGTTTAAGTCGATAGACCCTACGGTATGGAGCCAATATCGCCACAATCCTAAGGTAACACTCGATATAGTGGAAGAAGAGCGTTTCGACGAGTTGGCAAACGACAAAAGTTTCTGCGACAACCTCGATAAAGTCTACCGTCGGTATTTGGAGTACAAAAACACGCCGTTTCGGACAGATACGCCATCTATAGCCTATTTCAGTATGGAATACGGACTCACCGACCATCTTAAAATATACTCCGGCGGGCTCGGCGTGCTTGCGGGCGACTATCTTAAAGAAGCCTCCGACTCGAGGGTAAATATGGTGGCAGTCGGGTTCCTATACCGATATGGCTATTTCACTCAATCGCTTTCGGTCGACGGGCAGCAGATAGCCGATTATGAGGCTCAGAACTTCAGTAAACTTGCTATAACGCAAGTAAAAGACGAACACGGAAATGCAGTCGTAATATCGGTACCGTTCCCAAACAGAATGGTATATTCAAATATCTGGTGTGTCGATGTAGGACGTATTCCGCTATATTTGCTTGATACCGATATAGATATAAATTCGGAAGAAGACCGTACCATATCGTATCAATTATATGGTGGCGACAACGAAAATCGTCTCAAACAGGAGATAATGCTCGGAATAGGCGGTATACTCGCTCTGCAGAAGCTTGGTATCAAGCAAGATGTGTATCATTGCAACGAAGGACACGCTGCTCTGATCAACCTTCAGCGTTTGGTCGACTACGTAGAGAACAATAAACTAAGTATCTACGAGGCATTGGAGGTAGTGCGGTCGTCGTCTATTTATACCGTACATACGCCTGTACCGGCAGGACACGACTATTTCGACGAAGAGCTATTCAATCGTTATATGCACGAATATCCTTCGCGTCTGGGCATCACTTGGAACGACCTTATAAATATGGGTAGAAACAATCCCGACACACACGACAAATTCTCTATGAGCGTATTTGCGTGCAATACTTGTCAGTGTGTAAATGGTGTAAGCTATTTACACGGCGAAGTATCGAAGCGTATGTTTGCCCATCTGTGGAAGGGATATTTCCCCGAAGAAAATCACGTCGGGTACGTTACAAACGGTGTCCACCTGCCTACTTGGACTACATCGGAATGGAAGACACTGTACGAAAATACCTTTACGACAGAGTTTTACAAAGACCAGTCGAATCTGAGTATTTGGGCGAAAATATATGATGTCCCCGACAAGAAGATTTGGTATACGAAGATAATACAAAAAGATAAACTTATAAAATATATCCGAACCAGATTCGAGCAAAATTGGTTAAAGACACAGCAAGACCCTTCGAAGATAGTCTCTATACTCAACAATATGAATCCGAATGCCCTTATCGTCGGCTTCGGACGCAGATTTGCCACCTACAAACGGGCTCATCTGCTTTTCAACGACTTGGAGCGTCTCGATAAGATAGTAAATAACCCGAAGTATCCCGTGCAGTTCCTATTTACAGGCAAGGCACATCCTGCTGACGAAGCGGGGCAGGAGCTTATAAAACATATAATTGAGATATCGCGTATGCCGCAGTTTCTGGGGAAGATTATTTTCCTCGAAAACTACGATATGCGTCTTGCCAAACGTCTTGTTTCGGGCGTCGATATCTGGCTCAATACTCCTACTCGTATGCAAGAGGCATCGGGTACGTCGGGCGAAAAGGCTCAGATGAATGGTGTGCTAAACTTCTCTGTAAAAGACGGTTGGTGGTACGAAGGCTATACCGAAGAGGCGGGTTGGGCACTTACCGAAGTTCAAACATACGAAAACACTCAATATCAAGACCATCTTGATGCGGCAACGATATACACTATGCTCGAAAACGAGATAGTACCGCTCTTTTTCGACCGCAACAAAGACGGTATACCCGAGAAGTGGGTGAGATTTATCCAAAACTCCATCGCCAAGATTACGCCTCGCTATACCACCAAACGAATGATCGACGATTATATCAAGCAGTTTTATTCGGTGCTTGCCGACCGCAACAAATCGCTCAAAGCCGACAATTTCCAAAAGGCTCGTCGGATAGTGGCTTGGAAAATGAATATAGTTCGCAATTGGGATTCGATAGAGGTAAAGTCGCTGAAAGTGAAGACCTCCACCAGCCCCACCATTGGCGATATCTTCGAAGTCGATGCAGTAGTAGATACGAAAAATCTCAACGATACGGGCATAGGTCTCGAGCTGGTGCTTTTGCACTCCAACGGTCGAAGCGAGTTCAGTTTCGAGCGTACCAAAGAGTTCAATCTGGTACGAAAAGAGGGTAGTCTACTGTACTTTACCCTCAATTACAGTATCAAGCAGGGTGGTACATATCGATATGCCTTCCGACTATTCCCCAAGAACGACGACCTGCCATACAGAGAAGATATGTGTTATGTAAAGTGGGTCGGAGAGCAATAAAGTACCAATTATTTTTATTAAAAAACATTCTATTGCGATGAAAATAAAGATTTTGGAAAGAAAAAACGATACAGGTCTGCTCATACTGCGACTTGCTGTGGGTACGATGATGTTTTTGCACGGCGTAGGCAAGCTATTGCATGGGCTTGCGGGCATTCAGGCCATGTTGCGCGCAAATGGTATGCCCGTATTCTTATCGTATGGTGTGCTTGTGGGCGAAGTGGTGGCACCTCTGCTTATCGTCGTGGGTTTTCGTACAAGGGTATCGGCTGCTATTGTGGTCTGCAATTGCTTAGTAGCGTGGTATTTGGCTCATCGTAATGCTATCTTTTCACTCAATTCGCAAGGTGGCTGGGCTTTGGAGTTGCTCGGACTATTTTTCTTTGGCAGCCTTACTCTGTTTTTTACCGGAGGCGGCAGATATGCTATGAGTAAAAAGTCGATGTGGGACTAAACATTTTAAATTCTACTCACACAATACCGATATGGTCAGACAAAATACTATATGTGCCGTATCTACTCCCGCAGGTATGGGCGGAATAGCGGTAATACGCGTCTCGGGTAGCGACTCTTTTGCCGTATGCGATAAAATATTCAGAGCCAAGCATGAGAAAAAACTGCAGACACAGCCTCAATATAGTGTGATTTACGGTAATATAGTAGATACCGATGGCGGCGATATAATCGACGATGTTTTGATATCTGTCTTTCGTGCTCCGCATTCGTTCACGGCAGAAGATACGGTCGAAATATCGTGTCACGGCTCTTTGTATATACAACAAAAAATCATGCAGCTACTTATAAACAATGGCTGCCGAGCCGCCCAGCCGGGTGAGTTTACTATGCGTGCTTTCGTCAATGGCAAGATAGACCTCTCGCAGGCGGAAGCAGTTGCCGACCTCATCGCTTCTACAAGTAAGGCTATGCACAAAATGGCAATAACCCAGATGAGAGGTGGATTTTCGGTCGAATTGCAAAAACTTAGAGGGCAACTGCTCGATTTTGTGTCGCTTATAGAGCTCGAACTCGATTTCTCGGAAGAAGACGTCGAATTTGCCGATAGGCGAAAGTTGAGAGATTTGGCAGTGAATATAGAGCAGCATATCGGCAGACTTGCCGATTCGTTCAGCGTGGGCAATGTGCTCAAAAACGGCGTTCCTGTGGCATTGGTAGGCAAAACCAACGTGGGTAAATCGACTCTGCTTAACGTATTGCTCAATGAAGAAAAGGCGATAGTATCTGATATACACGGAACTACCCGCGACACCATCGAAGATAGTGTGGCGATAGACAGTATCGTATTTCGTTTCATCGATACCGCCGGTATCCGCGACACTGAAGACGAAATAGAGACGCTTGGCATACGGCGTACTTTTCAGAAAATCGATACTGCGGCCATAGTTTTGTGGCTCGTAGATGCTACCGAAATATCGGATATAATGACCGATATCGTCCCCGAAGATATCGATAGGTCGAAAACGGTATTGGTAGTCAATAAGTCGGATATGGTTTCTGCCGACCGCCAAAAACGTATCGGCGATATTGTCGATACTACGGGGCTCAAAGCCATATTTATTTCCGCCAAACGACGTACCAATATCGACCTCTTGCAAAAGTTGCTCGTCGATACCGTACAGCTAAATAAAATAGATACCAATGCGGTGATAGTGAATAATGTGCGTCATTACGAGGCTCTCGTTAATGCTCGGCGAGCTATTGTAAGAGTTGTCGAAGGGCTTGATACACAAATATCGGGCGACCTGCTCAGCCAAGATATTCGCGAGTGTATGCACTATCTCGGCGAGATTACGGGGCAAATATCTACCGACGAGATACTCGGAAATATTTTTAGTAAATTCTGTATTGGTAAGTAGTCGGCTTAGATATAATGTCTTATCTAAATTACAAAGCAACAAGTAGTATAAACTGAAACTTATATCTGATTTTGCTGAAAAGATTGCCCCAAAAAGTGATACTGACACCCCGACCAAGGTACAATAGCACTTTTTACAAAAAACTATCACTATCGACACCCGAAAGCCGATAAATATTTGTCGATATACGCCTGTTTGTCTTTCGATTTGTATTGTTCTATGTAGCGAGGATGTTCGAGAACGGTCATCTTGTCGAAAAGTTTGGCTTCTTTATTTAGCTTTTGTATGAAAAGGGCATTCTTTTTGCCCAAGATGAATACTTCAGACGTGTCGAGATTGAGCCCGATATGTTTTCTGAGCGAATCTATCATAAAATCTTTGACCATAGCGAAGAGTTGCGGGTCGTCGTAATAGTTGGCATTCAGTTGTTTGCCGCTTCGGTCTGCTCTGACAATAGCCAGAGGGAAGGGCGAATTGATATAGAAGTCTTTGTAGAACCTCCTTACTCCGCCGTATTGTGTTATCATATCGTATACGAAGACCGACGAAACCTCGTGCGTCCGAGCCGACACCATCGATATGCCGCACTCGCTTGCCAACCGTTTGGTATCGGTGAACGGGACACCTGTAACGCCTGCTCCGTTTCGGCTCGGGTTGATACCGATAATGAAGCGACGACGATGGTTGTCGGCATAGAACTTTCGATAAAAAGCCCCCATTACCTCCATCGTCTCCGGGTTGTCGGTGTATGGGTTCAGTACCGCAAACCCCGTAGGCAGCTGTCCGGAATACGTCAGCCCCCGATTGAAATCGATAATCCGCTCCGCCATAGACAGGTGTGTCTCGTTGTTGTTGGTCATTGTCGTTCCACAAATTTATTTTCTATAATCATTCCTGTTCATAATAATAAGAATAATCAATACCTTTCATAAACATCTCTCGGTCATCAATCTTGGTGGTAAGTGCAGTATGTACCAAGGTTTTGACATGCGTACTATCAGAAACGCTTTCACGCATTGCCGATAGATATTCGTTCTTATCTATTTGGCTCCAATCCATGCATCGTTTGAGTGAACGTTTGAGCATCAAATTGAGCCAAATACGAGTAGTACGTCCGTTACCTTCCATGAAAGGATGGGCAACATTCATTTCGATGTATTTATCCATTATCTCGTCGAAGGTTGTTTCGGGCATTCGCTCTATTGTTTGTAGGGTTTCAGTGAAGTGCATACAATTAGCAAAGGTAAAACCTCCTTTTGAAATATTCTTCGTACGGATTTGTCCTGCAAAGTCATACAGACCTCCAAAGAGATAGGCGTGTATTTGTTGCAGACACTTAATGCTCCCAGGCTCTGCCGTTTTCAAAATATCGCTTTCAAAGAGTTGGTAAGCTTTCTTCTTGCTCTGACCATCAATAGTATTATCGCTGTAGGTAAACCAATCTAGAAATGCCATTGCCTTAACATTAGGTATTACTTTCGCCAACAAAACAACACCTTTTCCATCCAACATATCTGTCAACCGCTGTTTCCCATCCGGAGCTTGCAGTTTGAACTGGTTAGTGTCACTAACCAGTTCTCTATTCTCCTTATTTAACTTTGTTTTGAGATACTTCCAATAGTTTCTGGTCTTTTGATAATCGTCTTGCTCGTTAATTGCAGCAATGATGTCCAGTACTGAGAACCACCACTTATCGCGTTCCTCATCCCATACCGCCCTTACTTCACGGTCGTTGAAAAAACGAATTGATTTTTTATGTTGTTCCATAATCAAAATTAGTTAGTCGTTTAGGGTAATGGGTTTACACATTCTTATGTAACAGTTTTTTCAACATTCCATTACCTCCGATGATGAGCAAGACGGCAGATAGAATCAAGACTATGCCGATAGCAAGACGGACGGTGAACGGTTCTCCGAAGACGAAGGTGCTGATGACTACTGCCGTTACAGGTTCTAATGCTCCGAGGATAGACGAAAGCGTACTGCCAATGCTTTGAATGGAGATATTCAGGAAATAGAGCGAGAGGAGCGTAGGCATCAACGCCAAAAGAACGATACAGCCCCACTCGATGGGCTGACGTGGCAGCTGAACAGAGTCGCCTGTAAAGAACATATAGCCCACGATGACTATCCAGCCGAAGAAGATAATCCAGAATGTAGACTTAACGGGCGACATCTTTATCTTGAACTGTTTGGCATAGACGATGTAGATAGCGAAAAGAAGCGACGAGCCCAAGACGAGCAGGACACCCGTTACGCTCAGTGTCTCCTGTCCGTCGCCCCGATAGAGAAGCCCTATTCCGCCGATAGCAAGCGCAAGCGAAATCACAGTAATGGTGGTGATATGCTCGCGATAGAAGATGACCATCAGCAGGGCGGTCATAATGGGATAAGAGAAAAGTATGGTCGAGGCGACGCCGGCGTTCATAAAAAGGAAGCTGGCAAAGAGCAGAATCGACGAGAGGGCAAACATAGCACCTAACAGCGAAAACTTGATGGCATAGCCGCGGCTGATGGAGAACTTCTCCTTGCGTATCAGCATCCATACGGCAAAGAATATTGTTGCCAGCCCATAGCGGTAGAGGAGCACATTGCCCGACGTGAAGCCGTGGTCGTAAAGTGGGAGTGCTCCCAAGGGGTTGGTTCCATAAAAAACTGCTGCTAATATTCCTGCTATATACCCTTTTGCTTTTGTATTCATCTGTCGTCGTACTCTATGGTCGTTGTTGTCGCTGTCGTCGTATTGATTATCAAAGGTACTATAATTTTTCCTTAATAGTTTGCTACTGTGGTTAGTATATTTTTTCTTATAGCCTATCGGATTACTTCGCCTATGAGCGATGCTCCTGTGGCTCTAGTGATTTTTACATCGACGAAATCGCCGATTTTAGTGCCGTTCTTAGGGAATATCACTACCTTGTTTTGCGATGTGCGTCCGTAGAAGTCGTCGCGAGAACGCTTGGAGTAACCCTCCACGAGCACTTCGAATGTTTTGCCGATATCGTCGAGGTTGCTCTGTAGGCTGAGGCTGTTTTGCAGGGCGATGATTTTATTGAGTCGCTCCACCTTTACCTCTTCCGACACGTTGTCGGGTAAATGTTGGGCGGCGAACGTACCCGGTCGTTCGGAATATTTGAACATAAACGCCATATCGAAGCGTACCTCTCTCATAAGCGACAGAGTATCTTCGAAGTCCTGCTCCGACTCGCCCGAGAAACCACAGAAAATATCGGTGCCGATAGATGCTTCGGGCAATATTCGCCTAATAGCTTCGATACGCTCGAGGTACTGCTGTCGGTTATATTTGCGTTTCATCAGTCGGAGGATATTATCGCTTCCGCTCTGTACGGGCAGGTGTATGTAGCGGCATATATTGGGGTGTCGGGCGATAGTCTCTATCGTGCTATCTGTCATATCGTTAGGGTACGATGTCGTAAAGCGTATACGCATATCGGGTACGGCGGTGGCAACTATTTCGAGCAGTTGCGAGAAGTCGGTCGTATTGCCGTTTTCGTCTCTGTAGAGATACGAGTCTACGTTCTGTCCCAAAAGGGTAACCTCTTTGTAACCGCTTGCTTGCAAGTCCTTTACCTCGCTAACTATACTCTGCACTTCGCGACTACGCTCTCTGCCTCGAGTATACGGCACTATGCAGTACGAACAAAATTTATTGCACCCACGCATAATAGACACAAAACCGAGAATCGATTTGCCTATACGGGCAGGCATAACATCTTTGTAAGTCTCTGTTTTCGATAGCTCTATGTTTATCGCCTTTTCGCCTCTCTCTACCGCTCCCACGAGGTTTGGCAGGTCGAGGTACGAGTCGGGTCCGGCTACGAAATCTATATTATGTTGTTCGATAAGTTCGCCTTGCATACGCTCTGCCATACAGCCAATTACACCTATATTGAGCGATTTGTTTTTTTTACGTAGCGAATTGAAATATTGCAGTCGCGATATTACTCTTTGTTCGGCGTTGTCGCGTACGGAGCAGGTATTTATGATGATGGTATCGGCGTCTTTTTCGTCGTCTGTCAACCGATAACCGTCAGACATCATTATAGCAGCTACTACTTCGCTATCGGCTACATTCATCTGGCATCCGTAAGTCTCTATCTTTAGTTTCTTTGTCATTCGGCGATATGCTGTGATAATATGATTTATACGGTAAACGTAAAATTTCGTGCAAAGGTATATCTTTTCTGTCTAATGTAAACTAACCTGAGACGTAGAGCCTCGAAGACAACGGATTTTTCCAAGTCGCAACTATTTATTACTTTTGCTACATTATTTATAAAAATCAATATATAAGATATGGGCGATATAAAAATAGATTTTTCGCACGCAGGTGTGAAGTTTACAGACGAGATAAAACGAAAAGCAGATGCTGCCAACAATTTATTATCCGACGGCAGAGGCAAAGGCAGCGATTTTCTTGGTTGGGTACGCCTGCCGATGCTACGTTCCGAATTGCCTATCGACGAAATAAACGAGACGGCTCGCCTGCTGCAAAAGGAGTGTGAAGTAGTGGTAGTAGTCGGTATCGGTGGCAGTTATCTTGGAGCCCGAGCAGTGATAGAGGCTCTTTCCGACCCGTTCGATATGCTCAAAAAAGACCGCCGACATCCGATTGTAGTCTATGCCGGACACAATATGAGCGAAGATTATTTGTTTGAACTCCAGAGTTTTCTGAAAAATCGTAAGTTCGGTATCATTTGTATCTCGAAGTCGGGTACTACTACCGAGCCGGCGCTGGCGTTTCGTCTCTTACGCCGACAGCTCGAGGAGCAGCAAGGTACAGAATCGGCACGACGTCTTATAGTGGCTATTACCGACAAAAAGCGAGGTGCGCTAAAGACTCTTGCCGATAATTGCGGCTACAAATCGTATGTAATCGACGACAATATTGGCGGACGATACTCCGTACTCACTCCCGTAGGGCTATTGCCCATAGCTATAGCAGGCTTCGATATAGACAAGCTGATCGATGGAGCTCTCGAGATGGCTCAGGATATATCGTGTTTTCCGTTCGATTCGGGGAAAAATATCGCTCTCGAATATGCAGCAGCAAGGTATCTTATGTTTGAGAAAGGTAAAAAGGTAGAGGTTCTCGCCAATTTCAACCCCAAGCTACACTATTTTGCGGAGTGGTGGAAGCAGCTCTACGGCGAAAGCGAAGGAAAAGAGCACAAGGGCTTATTCCCTGCTGCAGTGGACTATACGACCGACCTGCACTCGATGGGGCAATATATGCAAGATGGCGTAAGGATGATGTTCGAGACTTTCATATATGTCGAAAACCCTCGGCACGAGGTATATCTCGGCGAAGAGCCGACCGATCTCGACGGACTTAATTTTTTGGCTGGACAACGTATCGATTTCATCAACAGAAAAGCTTACGAGGGCACCGTATTGGCACACACCGATGGCGGAGTACCGAATATAAATATCACGATACCTCGTCTCGATGAGCGTTGTCTCGGGCAGCTCATATATTTCTTCGAGAAAGCTTGCGGTATCAGCGGTTATATGCTCGGAGTCAATCCTTTCGACCAGCCCGGAGTAGAGGCTTACAAGAAAAATATGTTTGCTCTGCTCAAGAAACCGGGTTACGAGGCTGAGTATGACGCTATAAGTAAAAGGCTGAAATAGATTATGTGTTTGTAAGTTTTTTAGCGACGATTACTTACGATAATGGGTCGTTATATTCGGATAATATTATCAACAGATAGCTTATGAAAAGGATTGTTTATGTGCTTATCGCTGTCGCCGTGTCGATATTCGATGGTTGTAAAAGCAATAGTCAAAAGTTTTTCGGTGACTTAGACGATATTATCAAACGCGGACAACTGCGAGCCGTAACTCTCGAAAGTGCTATCAGTTACTACACTGTGGGCGACGAAGAGATGGGTTTCGACTTCGCTCTGGCTCAGAACCTTGCCGACTATCTTGGAGTAGAGCTACATATAGTCATAGCCTCATCGGAAGACCAGCTAAAAAAGATGTTACGTAACGGTGAGGCAGACTTTGCAGCATATAAACTACCTACAACCAAATCGATACGCAAAGAATTTTTGGCTACCGACGTAGAAGTAATGTCGCCCGTAGTGCTCGTACAGCCTCGCAATAAACGACCGATACGAAATATTACGCAACTTATCGACCGCGATGTATACGTACAGCACAAGTCGAAGTATTGCTCTCGTCTACGCCACCTTAACGACGAAATTGGTGGCGGTATCAATATAAAATATATATCCGATACTCTCAATGTGGAGCAAATTATCTATCGGGTATCGAAAAATATCGTGCCGCTCACCGTAGTCGACAAAGATGTAGCCGAACTTGGCAAGAAATACTTCAACAATATCGATATAGGTACCCTGATATCCATTCCTTTACCTAAGGGATGGATTGTGAGGCGCGACGCTCCAAAGCTCGATAGTGCTATCAATGCTTGGTATGCCGATATATCGAAGTCGAAGTATTTGAAGTATACCAGCAATAAATATCTGAGCAGAAGCAACTATTTCGACCTCGTAGTATCTGAAGGCTATATATCGCCCTACGACTCGATATTCCGCCTCAATGCCGACGTGTTGGGTTGGGATTGGCGATTTCTGGCTGCTATGGCATTCAACGAGAGCCGTTTCAATCCGAATACTGTCTCTGCAAACGGTGCTATCGGCATAATGCAGCTTATGCGTCGGACGGGTATAAAATACGGACTCAACGACTCTACTTTTCTGGAGCCGTCTGCCAATATCGCCGCAGCAACGAAGTTGATATCGTCGCTCGACAAAATGTTTGATTTCATCACCGACAGCGTCGAACGAAAAAAAACTGTCGTAGCAGCATACAACGCAGGGCAAGGGCATATATGGGACGCTATAAGACTTGCTCGCAAGTATGGCAGCAACCCTCAGAAGTGGAGCAATATCGAAAAATATCTATTGCTAAAATCGAAACCGAAGTATTACAACGACAAGGTCGTAAAACTCGGATATTTCCGTGCTCAGCACACATCGCGATTTGTAAAAGATGTCTTTGCAACTTACAAAAAATATATTAGTCTCAAAATCGACAAATGAAATATTTCGTGCCGTACGAAAAAAACGATTAATATTGCCCCAAACAAGGTATTGATATGAGATATAACAGTTTTACGAATAGGTATTCGAAAAATATTTGTGGTAATATTGTTGCTGCAATATGTGTAATGTGTATTGTTGTCTGTCTGCACTCGTGCGAGCAAAACAAGATAAAGAACATATATTTCAAAAAAGATAAGGTACAACTATCTGTTCATGAGCAGTATACTGCCGAGCTTTTCATGGAGCCGTTTTCGGAGACAGACTATGATAAAATCACTTGGAAGTCGTCTGACAATTCGGTAGCGGTTGTCGATAAAATGGGGCATATAACTGCAGTATACACAGGTAGCTGTATCGTTACTGCACGTTGCGGCAAACTTCGAGCCTCTATCGAGGTCGCAGTACTGCCGATAAATATTGCATTCGATTCGTCTAAGGCACTCGCCTATTTCTATGGCGATTCGTACGACAATAGTTACAACACCGTTGTCGTACGCTTCCTGTCCGACGGATGTCAGATTGAACCTAACGGCGATATTACTGGAGCTGGTACTTATATCAATATGCAGCTCTTTGCTCCCAAGAGTACCGATAGTATAGCGCTCGGTACTTTCCGCCAAAGCAATACTCCGATGCAGTATGCCTTTCTATCGGGCTATTTGCGGGAACACAACGACCGCCGATATGTTTTAGGCTCTTATTTCGGCAATCTATCTGTCAGTGGCAATAGCGTCGTACTTATCAAAGAGGGGGTATTCAATATATCCAAACGTATGTCGCAATATGTGGTCGAAGGAGTATTCCGAGGCGATAAAGATGAAGTTATCGAGCTGTCGTATAGCGGAAAGATACCGCTATACGATAGAAGCAATACCACTGCCGATACCGTTGTCTTCGACCGTCGTACATCGGCAATCGACGACATGGGCGATTTATACAATGTCGGCTGCCGTATATTCAGAGTGAAATATAGCAATAATGTCGGAGATTTGTTACAAATAGAGATGGCTACTCCATTGATAGCCAAGTCTATTGTAGTAGGAGAATATAGTGTCGGAAGCAGTATTAGGGAGTTTTCGCTCGTACCCTCCGATACGGTTACCGGCGGAGGTACCATCATAAAACGCAATGGAATACTCGATAAAGTTCTATACGGCAGAGTACGTGTTTTTCGTAAAAGCGCAAATAGCATAATAATACGAGTATTTCTCGTAACAGAGAGTCGGAAAATAATTGTAAACACAGAGTAGTTAATAAAATATCGATATGGAAGATTTTAAAGGGTATATTTTTATGATTATAGCCATACTTTCGGCTATTGTAAGTATATATCAGAAAAGTAAAAAGAAAGGACAGCAATCCAAACCTTTATCGTCGCCGAGACCTAAACCGTTGGAACCATGGAAAGGTATATTCGATGCCGACGACGAAAACAATACCACTCAGACATTTGGCGGCGACCGATACGATGAATCATCTATCGACGACTACAAACAAGAGGCGGCAGATAGTCTCGACCGATATTCCAATCGTCAGTATGAAGGCGATAAGAATATCGATGATAGCACGGCTCCAATTTTCTTATCGGGTATCTCCATATCCGATATGCACGACGGTTTGGCAGTGTCGAAGAGTATTCACACGCACAAAACAGATACTCCCAATACCGACGACAGCAGGCATATCGACATATCGCTCGATACACCGACCGACTGGCAGCGAGCATTCATATATTCGGAGATATTCGACCGTAAGTATTGATTTCTATCTTATTTCACAGTGATACTATAAGGCATTATTGCTTTGATACCTGCCGTAGTTTGTGCTCTTTGTATTGTACGAAACAGTCGATAGTTTTCGCCAAGTTGCGATTTTACTATGCGTTCCTCGACCGATGTAGAAAAGATATCCGAAATCTGCTCAATCAGACTTTTTACCGACGGATAATATTTGAGTGTATAGTCGCTGATATTGGCTTTTTTAGCAGCGAAGGCAATTGCTTCTTCGAGCCCGCCCATTTCGTCGACAAGTCCGAGTCGCATAGCGTCTGTGCCTGAATATATTCTTCCTTCGGCTATCGCTTTGAGCGAATCGATATTCATATCGCGTCCTTCGGCACAGCGTTTGGTGAAAAGTTCGTATCCGTTGTTGATATATCGCTGCAAAATAACCCGTTCTTCCGTATTCATCGGGCGATACGTAGCTCCGAAGTCGCTGTATTTGTTAGTCTTTACGTTGTCGAATTTTATACCGAGCTTATCTGTAAGCCCGCCTATATTCGGAAATATTCCGAATATACCGATAGAGCCCGTAAGCGTCGTTGGTTGAGCGAATATTCTGTCGGTATTGCAGGCGATATAGTAACCACCCGAAGCAGCATAGTCGCCCATAGATACTACTATGGGTTTCTTCGATTTAACGACACTTACCGCCTTCCATATCTGTTCCGAACCATAGGCACTGCCTCCAGGTGAGTTTATACGAAGTACTACAGCCTTAATTTTGTCGTTGTCGGCTATATCGAGCAGGTCTTCGGAAATATCTTCGGAGTCGATATCGTCATTTTTATTGCTTCCGTCGATTTCGCCCACGGCGTATACTATCGCAATACGATTTTTAGAATATTCTTTATTTCGGGCTACGAACTTCATATCGTTTATTGTCAGGGCATTATAGTCTTTGTCGACACGTTTTTCTATTATCTCTTTCATATCGCTGCTATATACTAACGAATCTATAAGTTTGTGTTGTACAGCTGTTTGTGCGTCGTCGAGAAATAGCCCCGAATCGGCATACAGATTTACTTCCGACTCGGTAATACCTCTGTTGCGTGCAATAGTTTTAGTTATCTCTGTCCATATCGAGTTGATAAATGTTGTAAGTTGCAGTCGATTAGCTTCGCTCATACTTGTTTGAGTGAAAGGTTCTACTGCCGATTTGAAAGTACCGACCTTGAAAATCTGCATCTCTACACCTATTTTCGACAATAAGTCTTTGAAAAATACGGTAGAAATATTTATACCCGTAAGAGCAAGAGTTCCTGAAGGGTTCATATATACTTTGTCGGCTATCGACGAAAGATAGTATGTGCCGTTGCCATACGAGTCGGCATAGGCTACTATGAATCGCCCCGTTTTTTTGAACCTCTCCAATCCGTTGTAAATCTCTTGCAGAGATGCCACGGATGCAGAAAAGTCGCCGATATGGAGATAAATACCTTTTATATTGTCGTTGTCGGTTGCCTTGTCGATACTTGCCATAATATCGTCGAGGGCTATTTCCGATACCGAAGAGTTTATCTCTGAGGCAAACGAACTGATTACGTCGTTTTTATGGCGTTCTACGAGTATTCCTTCGAGTTTCAGTTCAAACACCGAATTGTCCGATATCCTTACCTCTTTTGTCCCCGACATTGCAGCTCCGATGATACCGAAAAATATTACTACCCATATTATCGAGAAAATAAAAAGTCCTAATATGGTGGCAAATAGATATTTAAAAAAACTTTTCATGATTATTTCACTTATATGTTTGTATGTTCTTTTATTTAATTTTTTTGTTTTGTTGTGAGGTTCAATATTCTGCGGTATAGCGTAGGGTGTGAATATCCGACAAATACTACCAAATTATGAGGCGTAAGATTGCTCAAAGAGTTGGCAGATAGTTTCTTGAGTGCCGATATAAGTTGAGCTGCTAATCCGTTTTTCTTTGCAAAGTCATCTGCCTGATACTCGAATCTGCGAGAAAGGACGTTAGACAAGATGTCTAAAATCAACGATATAGGAGTGTAGAGTATGGCAAATACAAGTATATTGATATGAAACGACGCTCCGGTGTGTACGCCGATAGCCTCTGCAAATGTATCGTTGTCTAAGATTATTCCTAATAGCCAAAATAGTAGTAAGTTCGAAGAAAGTGTGATTATCACGCTTTTAAGAGTGTGTTTGTGTTTGTAATGTCCTATTTCGTGTGCTAACACTGCTACTATCTCGTCTGTGGTAAGTGTCTCTATCAGAGTGTCGTATAGTACAATTCGTTTTTTGCCAAACATGCCTGAGAAATATGCATTTGCCTTAGTCGATCGCCGAGAGCCATCGATAGTGTAGATATTTTTTATAGGAAAATCTACCTTTTGCGCGAAGTCTTCTATCTTGTCTCTCAATTCACCGCTTGCCAAAGGTGTCTGTTTGTTGAATAGCGGTACTATTAGGTTCGAATAAAATACACTTATAAATATTTGTATTACAGATACTACGCCCCAAGCCAATATCCAAAAGTATTGGGGCGTGGCGTTGTATATCGTTATGATTGCCCATAGTAGCCCAAATCCTATTAAAACCGTTAAAAGATAGCCCTTTATGCGGTCTAATATGAAAGTGAGGAGAGTGGTCTTGTTGAACCCAAACCGCTGCTCTATTACAAACGTATCGTAAACGTCGAATGGCAATGTAATCAGGTCGTTAGCTACATACAATACTCCGAAAAATAGTATCGATACCAGTACATCGGGCAATTTAAAGCCGTTAACGACAGTATCGATGTATGCGAAGCCGTCGAAGAGTAGTAGCATAAAAGCCATTACTGAAAACGAAAATATTGCCGAAACGATACCAAATCGTGAGTTTGTGCGAAAATACTGCTGCTGCCGCATATATTTTTCGCTGTCGTATATGTCGCTCACTTCGGGCGGGAGCGGAGACCGCGACGCCTTTATATTGAGCCACGACATAAGGCGCTCGAATATAAAATCGACAGTAAAAACGACGAAAATGATTATAAACAACGTATGTGGCAACATATTGTATAGTGATATACATTATAAAAACGACAGCAAAGGTACTAAATTTCCGATAATTGTATCGGAAAAAGTGATAATTTTGCAGTTCGAAAAAAATCGGACAAATATCAATATTACTTAGTGGAAAACAAATTGTTAGAAAAACTCGACGGGTTGTCTTCGAAATTCGAAGAGATATCGACTTTAATCACGGACCCATCGGTAATAGCAGATACAAAACGTTTTATCAAACTCAATAAAGAGTATTCAGACCTCGAAAAGATAATCGCCAAACGCAACGAGTATTCGTCGATGGTGCGTAACATACAAGAGGCTAATACGATACTTGCTACCGAACGCGACGAAGAGCTTCGCGAGCTTGCACGGCAAGAAGTCGATTCGCTATCGAAAAAGTTGGAGCCGCTCGAAGAAGAGATAAAACTTTTGCTAGTCCCTGCCGACCCGCAAGACGGTAAGAATGCTATCGTCGAGATTCGTGGTGGTACCGGTGGCGACGAGGCGGCTATTTTTGCGGGCGATTTATTTAAAATGTACGCCAAATTTTGCGAGAGCAAAGGCTGGAAGACTGAGGTTACATCGTTTACCGAAGGTACTATGGGCGGTTACAAAGAGATAATATTTACAGTTTCAGGTACAAATGTTTATGGAGTGCTAAAATACGAAAGCGGAGTTCATCGAGTACAACGTGTGCCTGCTACCGAAAGTCAGGGTAGGGTACACACCTCTGCAGCAACGGTAGCCGTATTGCCCGAAGCCGAAGAATTCGATATCGAACTCAAAGAGAGCGATATAAGGACAGATATCTTCTGTGCCTCAGGACACGGTGGGCAGTCGGTAAACACCACTTATTCAGCCATTAGGCTCGTACACATACCCACAGGTATCACTGTACAGTGCCAAGACGAAAAGTCGCAACTCAAGAATAAAACCAAAGCACTTGTCGAGCTTCGCACCAGAATATACAATATGGAATACCAAAAATATATCGATAGCATCGCCTCAAAGCGTAAAACGATGGTTTCCACTGGCGATAGAAGTGCCAAAATACGTACCTACAACTACCCGCAAGGACGTATTACCGACCATAGAATTAATTATACTATATATAATTTACCTTCTTTTATGGGCGGAGATATACAAGAGTGTATCGATCAACTTACTATTGCCGAAAACGCCGAAAGACTCAAAGAAAATGAGCTGTAAGCGTACTTGTTTTTTTACATAATAATTTTTGCTTTTGGTATATGGTTGATTGTGAGGAGATAAAATAGTGTCGTTGGAGGAGAATAAAAATAAAATTTTGTTGAATCAAAAAAAAACACTACTTTTGCAGTTTAGAATAGGATTAGGTTGGTTCATATCTAAATATAACCGAAATTTAAGTATTTAATGCTGTTGTAGCTCAGTGGTAGAGCACTTCCTTGGTAAGGAAGAGGTCACGAGTTCAATCCTCGTCAACAGCTCTAATTATCAGATTATTGATTGATAATAAAAAATAAATCATAATTATAATTATAATAAAACAACAAATTAAGCTATGGCTAAAGAAAAATTTGACAGGTCGAAACCGCACGTAAACGTGGGAACAATCGGACACGTTGACCACGGTAAGACTACATTGACTGCCGCTATCACTACGGTATTGGCAAAAAAAGGACTTTCCGAGCTCCGTTCGTTCGATTCTATCGACAACGCTCCCGAAGAAAAAGAACGTGGTATAACCATTAATACCTCGCACGTTGAGTATCAGACAGCTAACCGTCACTACGCACACGTAGACTGTCCGGGACACGCCGACTACGTTAAGAATATGGTAACAGGTGCCGCTCAGATGGACGGTGCTATCATCGTAGTAGCCGCCACAGACGGTCCTATGCCTCAGACTCGCGAACACATCTTGTTGGCTCGTCAGGTAAACGTACCTCGCCTTGTTGTATTTATGAACAAATGCGATATGGTAGACGACCCCGAAATGCTCGACTTGGTAGAGATGGAAATGCGTGAATTGCTTTCGTTCTACGAATTCGACGGCGAAAACACTCCTATCATCCGCGGTTCGGCTCTCGGAGCATTGAACGGTGTACCCGAATGGGAAGAAAAAGTAATGGAGCTTATGGATGCCGTAGACTCGTGGATAGAATTACCTCCGCGTGCTGTGGATAAACCTTTCTTGATGCCCGTCGAAGACGTATTCTCTATCACAGGTCGTGGTACAGTGGCTACCGGTCGTATCGAAACAGGTGTTATCAAAGTAGGTGAAGAAGTCCAAATCATCGGTTTGGGTGCAGAAGGTAAGAAATCTGTTGTTACAGGTGTGGAAATGTTCCGCAAGCTGCTCGACCAAGGTGAAGCAGGCGACAACGTAGGTCTGTTGCTCCGTGGTATCGACAAAGACGAAATCAAACGCGGTATGGTTATCACACACCCGGGTAAGGTTACACCTCACACTTCGTTCAAGGCATCTGTGTATATCCTGAAGAAAGAAGAAGGTGGTCGTCATACTCCGTTCCACAACAAGTATCGTCCGCAGTTCTATATCCGTACTTTGGACGTTACAGGAGAAATCACTCTGCCCGAAGGTACAGAAATGGTAATGCCCGGCGACAACTTGGAAATAGAAGTAAAATTGATCTATCCTGTTGCTTGCTCCGAAGGTCTTCGTTTTGCTATCCGCGAAGGCGGACGTACTGTAGGTTCGGGACAGATAACCAAACTTCTCGACTAATAATCGGGGATAATAAGATTAAGAGTTACGGTATCTGCCGTAAAAAGGGAGTATTGTCGTAACTCTTTTCAAAAATACGGAAGTAGTTCAGTTGGTAGAACGTCGGTCTCCAAAACCGAAAGTCGTGAGTTCGAGCCTTACCTTCCGTGCCAAATTTCAAAAGAATAAGTTTATATGAAGTTTATAAATTATTTAAGAGATTGTTACAACGAACTTGTACATAAGACTTCGTGGCCTACACGTCAGGAGCTGACCAGCAGTTCGATAGTAGTGCTTGTAGCTTCCGTCATTATAGCTCTTGTAGTGTGGTTGATGGATTTGAGTTTTGAGACAATAATGAGGTTTGTATACTCAGTCTAAAATAGTTAAAGTAAATATAGATGACCGAATCGAATCAGAAGTGGTATGTTTTGCGCGCAATGAGCGGCAAAGAGAAGCAAGTGAAAGAGTATATCGATATTGAGCTCGAAAAGGGCGGTGATTTGTCTCGATATGTCTCTCAGGTTGTGATACCTACCGAAAGAGTGTATGTCGTTCGTAACGGTAAGAAAGTGATAAAAGAGCGTACATTTTTACCTGGATATGTACTTATAGAAGCAGCTCTTACTCGTGAGATTTCGGGTTGGCTACGCAACGTACCCAATGTGTTGGGTTTCTTGGGTGTCAACGAATCGCCGGGCAACTACCAACCGATACCTCTACGTACTCAGGAGGTTACTCGTCTGCTTGGAACCGTAGACTCACTCGAAGAGAATCCCGAAGAACTTTTGGTTCCGTATATTGTAGGAGAAACAGTGAAAGTGATTACCGGTCCTTTCAATGGCTTCTCGGGCACCATAACTGAGGTGAGCAATGAAAAGCGTCGTATGAAAGTAGCCGTGAAAATATTCGGTAAAAATACATCTCTCGAACTCGGTTTCATGCAGGTAGAAAAGGAATAAGTAGAAAGCAGCTAATAAAATATTGTAATCCATTGATAGATTAATACTGTGTATTTTTGAAGTCTATCAGTGGTTTTATCTTTTATAATTATCATTATAATGAGAGAGGTGAAAGATGTTTTTTACCACTAATCTAATATATTTTTTGTATTTTTGTCACCATATAGAAATCTAAAATAACGAGTATATATGTCTACAATACACAGAAATCTATCTGAATACGATTCATCGGATCTTCCGTCTAAAGAACGACTTGCAAATCAGCACTATGCTATTGTCGTTGCCGATTGGAATACAGAGATTACCCATATCTTACTACGAGGTGCCATAGACACTCTTATAGAAAATGGTGTCCGTGAAGAGAATATAACCCTCAAGCACGTTCCCGGTGCTTTCGAACTCATATATGCATCACGTTTATTGCAAGACGAAGACCATTATGCTGCAATTATTGCCTTAGGCTGTGTGGTCAGAGGGGAGACCCCTCATTTCGATTATATCTGTCAGGGAGTCGCTACCGGTCTGTCGACTCTCAATGCCAATGGTATGTCGCCCGTGATATTCTCGATACTCACTACCAACGATGCCCAACAGGCTCTCGACAGAGCCGGCGGCAAACACGGCAATAAAGGTATAGAAGGTGCATTTACTGCTATGAAAATGGCAAATATATGATATCTATTTCATAATAAATCGGTATAAAAATATTAACTTTGCCACTTGTAACGATATACCTAATACTTTTTTATAATATTGGAAAACAGCCTTATAAGTAGATGCAAATTTCGGTAATTATTCCTCTATACAACGAAGCGGATAGCCTTCCAAAGCTCTTTGAATGGATTAGGCGAGTGATGAATGAAAATAATTTTTCTTACGAAGTCATTTTTGTCGATGATGGTTCCGACGATGCTTCTTGGAGTGTAATAGAGTCATTCAAACAACATTACGATAATGTTTCGGGTATACGATTTCGTAAAAATTATGGTAAATCGCCTGCTCTATTTTGTGGGTTTGGTAAGGCAAAAGGAGATGTTGTGGTTACTCTCGATGCCGACCTACAAGATTCGCCCGATGAGATTCCCGAACTTTATAGGATGATAGTGGCAGATGGTTACGATTTGGTATCGGGTTGGAAGAAAAAGCGTTACGATAACGCTATTACCAAAAACATCCCATCGAAGATATACAATGCTTTTGCCCGTAAAGTAACAGGAATAAAGCTACACGATATGAATTGCGGGCTTAAGGCTTATCGCAACGATGTAGTGAAAAATATAGAAGTATACGGTGAAATGCATCGTTATATACCGTATCTGGCAAAGAATGCCGGTTTTTCGAATATCGGAGAAAAGGTCGTAGAGCATCGTAAACGAGAGTTTGGGCACTCGAAGTTTGGACTAGAACGTTTCGTAAATGGCTACTTGGACCTGTTTTCGCTATGGTTTCTCAATAAATTCGGCAAAAAACCGATGCATTTTTTTGGTTTTGGCGGTACCATTATGTTTTTGGTAGGATTTGTGGCTGCCCTTATCGTTGGCGCAATCAAATTACATCATTTGCACTACGGCACGCCGGCTCCGCTTGTTACCTCTTCGCCATGGTTCTATATCGCATTGACAATGATGATACTTGGCACTCAGATGTTTCTTGTCGGATTCCTTGGAGAGATAGTAGCACGTAATTCAAATGAACGAAATTATTACAATATTAAAGAAGAGTTCTAAGACTCTTGATTTATTGGTGGCTCAGAAATAAAGAAATAAATATATAGATTGAGGATGGAGTTTTCAGCACAGCAGATAGCCGAGTTTTTGAAGGGAGAAGTAGTTGGTAATAAAGATATTAAGGTTAGTGATTTTGCTAAGATAGAAGAAGGACGTAGCGGAACGCTTACGTTTCTCGCTAATCCGAAATATACGCATTATATATATGAAACTCACGCAGATATTGTTATCGTAAATAAGACTTTTGAGCCGGAGCGTGCTATATCTGCTACTCTCATAAAAGTTGACGATGCTTATCAGTCTATTGCTCAGTTATTTACTTTGGTAAATAATCTAAAACCTCGCAAGACGGGTATTTCCGCAAAGGCAGATATTGCTCAATCGGCATCGATAGGTAAAGATATCTTTGTGGGGGCTTTTGTATCTATAGGTGAAAATTGTAAGATAGGCAATAACGTAACAATCCATCCTAATACTCAAATAGGTGATAATGTGTCTGTTGGCGATGGTTCTATTATCTACTCCAATGTGTCTATTTATAGCGATTGTGTGGTAGGGAAAAATAATATTATTCATTCGGGAGCTGTGATAGGAGCCGATGGTTTCGGCTTTGCCCCCGACGAAGAGGGGCATTATCACAAGATTCCACAGATAGGAAATGTCGTTTTAGGCGACGATGTGGAAATAGGAGCCAATACGACTATCGACCGCGCAACAATGGGAGCTACCCATATATCTGATGGAGTAAAAATCGATAACCTTGTACAAGTAGCTCATAATGTAGAAGTTGGCGAGTATACTGCTATTGCTGCACAGACGGGTATAGCCGGCTCTACCAAGGTCGGTAGCAGATGTATCTTCGGCGGACAGGTTGGAATAACCGGCCATATATCCATTGCCGACGGTACTATTTTAGGTGCACAGACAGGAGTCTCGGGTAATATCAACGAAGGCGGTAAGGTTTGGGCTGGTTCGCCCGTACTGCCTATCGATACGTTCAGACGTGCGTCTGTACTTATCAGGAAACTGCCTGATATAGTGCATACTGTATACGATTTAGAGAAGAAGCTGCAGAGATGACTTTTTTGTAGTCGTCTGCTATTATCGCAACACTCTATCTTGCAATGAATATAGCCTATCTTCGTCGTTATCAGATAGATATAGAAAGATGGGATAGTTGTATCGAGCAGTCCGACAGTCCGTTGGTGTATGCCCAAAGTTGGTACCTCGATATCGTGTCTCCGCAATGGTCGGGGCTTGTCGGCGACGACTATATGGCAGTGATGCCATTACCTACAAAGAAAAAATACGGTATTCCTTATTTTTATCAACCTCCGTTTACTCAGCAGCTCGGTCTATTCGATACGAGTAAAGTCCATAATGACAGTATTATAGACGAATTTATAAGAAAGATATCTTTCCGCCCTTATCGTTTGCATATCAATGGTTGTCGTCGTCCGCAACATAATGGTATAGAGCAACCTAACTATACACTCTATTTGGGTAGAAAATATGACGATATCTCTTCTCGATTCGATACCAATACATTACGCAATATTAATAAAGCTCATAAAAGCGGTGTAATCGTAGAGAGGTACGATAGTGCAAATATAGTGAAGAGCGATATTGCTGATAAGTTTATTGAGTTTTATCTATCTACTCCGAAACCCTATGAAGTGCCTGATATTGATGTTTTTACAAAATTGATTAGAGAGGCATACGCTCGGGGGCGTATGATATTCTATTTTGCCCATATCGATGAAGTTCCGATTGCTGCCTTGGCTTTGTTATGGTCGGGAAAACGTATGATATACCTTTGCCCTATCTCCAGTGAATACGGTAAGCAATGTTCTGCTATGTTTCTTATTGTCAATCAAATAATAGTAGACTATCAAGATACGGGTACTACATTGGATTTCGAAGGTTCGAGGATAGAGGGTATTGCCCGCTTCTATCGTGGTTTTGGAGCCAAACTCGAACCCTATTTCCTTATAAAGCGGTTTATTTGAGGTAGTTATAAGTTGGCAGATACTTCACCATCAGAGCCGTTCTATTGTCTTTGCAGGCAACCAACCTGTGCGTTTATCGGCTATCTCTATCTTTTTCCAATTGTCTGTATCGGCTATAATCTCTACCTTGGTACCCTCGTGCAAGATGAATAGCTCTTTACCTGCCATAGAAGGCGATGCTTTCACAGATACCGAACCATCCATTACGATAGCGTATGGATTGTGTGTCAGATACTTCTTCTGGTGGAACGAGAAAAATAGAGATATGAAAGAGGCTAATATCACTACGATACCTAGATAGAATGCTATCTTACGGATATTCATTGTGGTAGAAAACAAAAACATAAGTACAAGTATAAGCCCTAAAACGAATAAACCGATACATATATATGCCCAGTGATTGGAATTGAATATCTTAGCTATCTCTTGTAACCATTCTACGATAAAAAATGTATGAAATCCGTCTATTTTGTCTGTTATCGTGGTGTTTGCATATTCGAGGCTTCGACGTATATCGCTGTCGTAAGGAGATAGTACGAGTGCTCTTTCGTAGAAAAGAATAGCTTTTCCTATGTTGTTGAGCCTGAATTGAGTATTGGCATAGTTGTAATATAAATCGGCCGACTGCCCTTTATTTATCAGCGAATCGTATATCATAGCAGCCTCCTGATAGTTTTTGTCGGCATAGGCTTTCGCTGCTCTCTGTTCGGGAGTATTTTCTGCCGATGCCCAAAGAGCAAAAAGTAAAAACACTATTATCGATACGATACCTTTTCTCATATTTATAGTATTGGTTTATTGTTTGTTGATTACTTTCTGATACTGTTTTCTATCTTACCGATAGTATCTACGGCTCTATTGTATATATTGTCCATCGCCGTGCGAATATCGCCTCCGTAAGCATAACGCTCAAATTCACAATCGGTAAGCAGTGCAAGTGCTTCATCGACTATCTCTTGCGCAACACTTTTGGCAAGAAGTCCGTCGCGTGTATTATCTTTATTTAGTTGCGACAGCGGAATATTCAATTTATCAGACAGATAGAGCCATATTGCCGATAACATTTCGTCGTAGAACATCTCTTTGTCGTCTGTACGAAGATATTTTTCGGCTACTTTTAGTCGTTTTTTTGCTATCTTATTGGCTTTCTTATTTTTAACAAGTGCTATATTGGCGTTTTCTTTGGCTTTTTTATTGAATATTATTCCCAACATTATGGCAATTATCAGAGGTATTAGCAGACATATCCAAAATATAGCTGTCCCTACAAAAGCATTTAAATAGGGCTTTATGTGTAGATTTCCCGTTTTTATGTACTGAATATCAGAGGCTATATGTTTTACCTGTTCTTGCTCTTTGTTGTTGTAAGCTATTGTGGTAGTTGCAGATGAGTCGGCGGTAGCTTTGCCTTTCGATACATTTACGGTGTAGCTCTCTGTCGATAATGTTTTGTATTTGTTTGTCGATAGATCGAAGTATACCAGTTTCGTCGACGGAATATCGTATCGTCCGCTATGACGAGGTATTACGACATATTCGATGGTTTTACTACCCGAGAAACCAGATGTCGATACGTTGAATTTATTATCTACCTTGGGGTCGTATTGTTCGAAGTCGGTAGGGAAATCTATTTTAGGCGTCTTGATAAGTTTCAGGTTTCCTGTTCCTTTTATATTTATTTTCAGTACTATAGAACTATTTGCCTCTACGTTTTCGGAGCTGATAGACGATGTCATAGACAGGTTACCGACCGCACCGCCGAAATCGTCGGGTTTGGGTTGGGGTAGTGGTGTGACGTTCAATGTAGCTACTCCCGACGAGAGTTGTTTTTTTACGTCCTGATACGTGCTATAAGCACCGAAAAACGAATTCGGGTCGCGTACTACTTGTCGAGTCCTTACGATAGCAGTACCGGTCATGTTGCCGATAGTGATTTTGCCCGCTCTTTGAGGAGATACAAGCATCTGTTTTAGAATCGATGTGTAGTAATTCTGACCGTTATAGTTCTCGATATCTTGAGGTTTATTCACTTCTATATCGTGAGTCATAAGCCCTTCGAAATCGGGCATCTTTATATCTACAATATTTACGAGGTCGACTTTATAGTATATTTTGTATGTAAGCAATACCATTTCTTGCTCTCTTACTGTGGCTTTCGATAGTATCGGTCGTATAAACAAATCTTCGGCTCCTATATTGTGTACCGACTGCCCTAAGTTTCGTTTGGAGTTTTGCTGTGTAGCCTGCTGTTTGGAGTCGGTAGGTAGTACCTTGATATTTAGTGCATTTGATTTGTGTTGTTTGCCGTTTACCATTGCAGAAGCCGGAGCTATCGAGTAGTTCCCTTCTTTCTTGGCCGATAATACGTAAGTGTACGTGGTCGATACCGATTGTGTCGATTTCCCGTTGATAAACGAATAGTTGCTCGATACGAACGAAGTAGGTCCATTCAGTATATCGAATCCATCGATTTGTGCAATACTAAATTTCGATATATTGTTGTCATTTATAGAATATTGCAGTTGGAAAGGCTGTCCCGCCACTACAGTTTGCGGAGCGGAGGCTTTGAATTCTATTTTCTGAGCCTCTGCCGATATGGTTACAAATATTACTATTGTACAGAAGATTAAACGTTTCATATTCTCAGATTTCGGTTTAAAAAATTGATGGATTTTTGTGAGTTAAAGTTACCACTCTTTCTCAACTTTTGCTTTTTGTCCCATTTTTATTTTTCGTTTTTCTTGTACATCTCGCTCGTCTTGTTCGATAGCTTGCAGTATCTGCTCTGCCTGATCTCTGTCCATTTTTTGTTTTTCATTCTGTTTTTGTTGCTGATTATCATTGTTTTTATGCTGTTGGTCGTTCTCTTTTTGTTTATTGTCTTTATTTTTTTGCTGCTGTTTTTGCTGCTGTTGTTGTTGCTGTTGCTGCTGTTGCTGTTGTCGCAGCATATATTGTGCTACAGCCAGATTATAACGTGTTTCGTCGTCTTTGGGATTCGATTTGAGCGACTGTTTATAGGCTTCGATACTTTTTTCATATTGCTTTTCTTCCATCAGGGCATTTCCGAGATTATGAAAAGCGGCAGCTATCTGCTTTTTGTTTTTTGTTACCGATGAGGCTTTTACATATTTATCGTATGCTTCGTTGAATTTTTTCTGACGATACAATGCGTTTCCGAGATTGAAATTAGCCGAATAGCTATCGGCATTTCGAGATATACCCTCTTCGTATTTCTTTTGGGCTTCGGTAAACTTCTGAGCCTCATATAGCTTATTACCTTCTTTTACGCTTTTGCTCTCTTTTTGAGCATATATATATATGCTACATAACGATAAAATAATCAATATTTTATATCTCATATTCATTTATCTTTTTTCAAAAATGTTGATACGGCTAAGTCTCTTATTTTTACGACGTAGCATAAAATACTCTATTAATAATAAAAACAATGCCAACCAGACAGGGATATAAAACTTATCGTCGTAGTCGTCGGATACGGAATAAAACTCTCCTTTTTGCATCTTGTCTATCTCTTTTTCGAGAGTTCTTATTACAGTACTTGAGTTGTTGGCTCTCACATATATACCATTACCCGCAGAAGCTATTTGTCGTCCGAGATCTTCGTTGAGTTTCGATACTATTACATTGCCGTCTTTGTCTTTCATATAGTCCATTGTCCCTGCTATCGGTATAGGACTGCCATTAGGATTGCCCACACCTACCACATTGACTGAGATATTTTTATCGGCTGCCATCTTTGCTGCTTCTACGGCGTTGTCTTCGTGATTTTCGGCGTCGGTAATGAGAAATATTGCCCTGTCTTGTTGTTTTGTCTTATCAAACGACTGAACAGCAAGGTCTATCGCCGAACCGATGGCAGTTCCCTGTCTCTGTATGAGTTCCGGTTTTATGGTTTTCAGAAACATTTTCGCACTAACATTGTCAGACGTTATTGGCATCTGTATGAATGCATCGCCGGCAAAGACTATAAGTCCGGTTTTATCGTTTGTAAGTCTGTCGATTAGCTGCGAGAGCAACATTTTCGAATATTCGAGGCGATTTGGGGCAATGTCTTCTGTAAGCATTGAGTTTGATATATCGAGTACAAGCATAGCTTCGATACCATGTCGGCGTACCTTCTCTTGTTTTTTTAGCATTTGTGGGCGAGCTAATGCTAAAATCATCAATATCAGTACTATCATCAACAAGCCAAACTTTACATGCGGGCGATATTTCGATACGTTTGGCATAAGTGTTTCGAGTGTTGCCATATTACCAAACAATTTGAAACGCTTATGTTGGCATATCTGCACAAAAATATATAACCCAATGAGTATTGGGATGATTATCAATAAATAGAGAAATTTTGGTGCTGCAAAGATGAACATTTTTTTCTGATAACTTTAAGGTAATCTTCTAAGTACAAATATATTGATGAAAATATCTAACAACAATATAACGAATGCTATAAGTAAAAAAGGCGTATATTGCTCGTATCGACGACTATAATTCTCGGTTTTGAGCTTGGTTTTTTCCATCTTATCTATTTCGGAATATATCTGTTTCAGAGAGTTGGTATTGGTAGCTCTAAAATATTTACCGCCTGTGGTATTAGCTATTTTTTGTAGTGTGTTTTCGTCGATAACTACTTCTGCCTCAGTATAGTGTATGTTCCCGAACGGATCGAGTACCGGCACTTGTGCCATTCCTCTCGTACCGACACCTATCGTATAGACTCTGATACCGAAACTTTGTGCTATCTCGGCTGCCGAGATGGGAGCAATGTCGCCCGTGTTGTTGGTACCGTCTGTAAGTAAGATGATTACCTTCGATTTGCCTGGTGCATTTTTGATGCGATTTATAGCTGTAGCCAGTCCCAATCCTATTGCGGTACCGTCTTCGATAATACCGAAATCGACTTGTTTAAACAAATTGACCAATGCTGCATGATTGCTTGTGATGGGGCATTGCGTGAAACTCTCGCCGGCAAAGACCACAAGCCCGAAGTTGTCGTTAGGGCGAGAGAGTATAAACTCTATGCCGACGTCTTTTGCCGCCTCCAATCGGTTGGGCGATAAGTCGCGTGCCAACATTGAACCTGATATGTCCATAGCAATCACTATGTTGATACCCTCAGTGGTGGAGTTGCTGTAGCTGTCTGAGGTCTGCGGACGAGCCAAAACTATTATCAGCAACACCGTGATTATCAACGTAAAAGGAAAATAATATAGCCATATTTTACGAGTCTTCGGTATATTATCGAACGATTTTGTCGACGATACCTGCAGACTTGCATCATTTCTATTAGCTCTCAATATCAGCCAGATAGCTATAGGTATCAAGAGTAGTAGCAGCCAGAAGTATTGTGGGTTTAAATATGTCATATTATTTGTGAACTATCAATTAAATGATTTATATTGTGGTGTTTAGCTGTTCGGAAGTGGTTTTGCTTTCTTTAGTGATATCGATAAATTCCACCGCATTTTTTAGCGTATCTGTATGCATATTAAAGTCGGGTACTAACTTCGCAAATTTCACCATATCAGAAGTATCGAATATTCGCGATAGGAGGTTAAGTGCGTTAGTATAAGTCTTTTGTATGAACGACAAACTATCTACAATCTCCGACGACGTGCGTTCGAAGGTAACAACCCCGAAACGAGCCTCGATGTACTCACGAAGAACGTCGGTAACGTCTGTATAATACTCTTTTAGCTTGCCTGCTTGCCAGATTTTCTCGCGACGAATTATTTCCAATTTCTCCAAAGCTATCTCATCGCAGGTTTTCACTACCTCCGGATATTTCTCTATTGTCTGAGCTTGTAACTTTTTCTTTTTTATATATCGTCTTACTAATATATATATAATCAGCACAATAGCTATGATAAGCACCCCGATTAATATTTTTACTATCAGCGAACGCCAATCTATCGGAGCGTCTACGATAGGTTTGATGTCGGCTATGGCTATTTCTTGCGATGTAGTGTCTATCGGTACAGTCAATACCTTGAGCGATAGCGAATAGCTATATATGGTATCGCCGTTAGCTACGAACGGGAACTCGGGAATATAGTAAAGTGCCGAATCGAATGCCGTTATCAGATAGTTCTGTCTGACAGTTATATAGCCGTCTTTACTTACAATCGTATCTATAGAACTGCCAATTATCTCTATACCTTTGGTAATAGTATCTTTAAATACGGGAGTAATTACTTTTAAATCAGGTTTTTGTGATATGCTGAAAGTAATATTGCACTGCTGTCCTATATAAATGATTGTAGAATCGATTTGAGCGTCTACCTGAAAGCTTTGTGCAGATACTCTAATAGATATTAGTGAGAGTATGATAAGAGTAATATATCCTTTGCGTTTCATAATCAAAAGATTATAGTTTGTTCCTATTATTTGAGTGTCGTCTTTTTACGAAACAATCCCAGAAGTATTTTTACGTAATCCTGCTTAACTTCAATGTCTACCGATTCGATACCGGCTTTTACCATTATTTGCTGCGAAACGAGCGATGTCTCGTCCCAATGATTTTTATAGAGCATACGTACCTTTTTAGATGAAGTATTGACCCACATTCGCTTTTCGGTCTCGGGGTCTTTGAGCTTTATCAGCCCCACATCCGGTATCTCGCGGTCGCGTTGGTCATACACTCTGAGTCTTATTACCTCGTGCTTGCGGTTGGCTATGACGGCAGCATCGTTGTAGTTGTTAGGAGCTATGAAATCGGAGAGCACAAATGCAGTACAACGTTTTTTGATGACATTGGTCAAGTATTTGAGCACCACCTCTATGTCGGTACTATTGCTTGCGGGTTTAAAGTCTATCAGCTCTCTGATGATATACAGCACGTGCTTACGCCCTTTCTGCGGCGGGATAAACTTCTCTATCTTGTCCGAAAAGAATATTACACCGACCTTGTCGTTGTTCTGTATCGTCGAAAACGCCAAAGTAGCAGCTATCTCGTTGATAATATCGCGTTTGAGCTGCTCGCCTGAGCCGAATAGATTACTCTTCGACACATCGACCAAAAGCATAACGGTAAGTTCACGCTCTTCTTCGTAAACCTTTATGTATGGGCGTCTGTATCTGGCAGTAACGTTCCAGTCGATAAAGCGTACTTCGTCGCCGTACTGATATTCACGCACTTCCGAAAACGACATACCTCTCCCCTTGAAAGCCGTATGATACTCGCCTGCAAAGATATTGTTCGATATTCGTCGAGTCTTTATCTCTATACGGCGTACCTTTTTAATCAACTCGTTGGATTCCATATTGCCGACAAGCTAAAAGTTTTTAATATACCGCGATAGCACCCGACAATTAAGGCACTTCTATGGCATTCAGAATATCGTTGATAATCTCCTCCGATGTCATCGAATTGGCTTCTGCTTCGTACGAAAGCCCTATCCTGTGGCGCAATACATCGTGTGCCACCGCTCTAATATCTTCGGGGATTACATAGCCGCGACGTTTGATAAACGCATAAGCTTTGGCAGCCAAAGCCATATTTATAGACGCACGGGGCGAGGCTCCGTACGAAATCATACTTTTCAGTTTCTTGAGTCCAAACTCTTCGGGGAAACGCGTAGCGAAAACAATATCAACGATATATCGCTCTATTTTTTCGTCCATATAAACGCTTTTTACCAACTTGCGAGCCTCTATTATTTCGCTCGTGGATATTACGGGTTTTATAGCTTCACGCTCCCATTCGAGGTTTTGGCGTATTATCTGTTGTTCTTCTTCTTTCTTCGGGTAATTTACTATCACCTTCAACATAAATCTATCTACCTGAGCCTCAGGCAGTGGATATGTACCCTCCTGCTCTATCGGGTTCTGGGTTGCCATCACCAAGAACGGCGAAGGTAGCTTGAACGTATCGTCGCCGATAGAAACTTGTTTCTCCTGCATTGCTTCGAGCAAAGCACTCTGCACTTTTGCCGGAGCACGGTTGATTTCGTCGGCAAGGATAAAGTTAGAGAAAACGGGACCTCTCTTCACGGTAAACTCCTCATTCTTTTGGTTATAAATGAGTGTTCCGACCACATCGGCAGGCAACAAATCGGGCGTAAACTGTATGCGTTTGAAATCAGCATCGAGCAACTGCGCCAATGTCTTGATAGCTAATGTTTTTGCCAATCCGGGGACACCCTCCAGTAAGATATGTCCGTCGGAGAGCAGACCTATCAACAGAGAATCAATGAGGTGTTTCTGTCCTACAATGTTGCGATTCATACCCATTACAACGGTATCCACAAAGGCACTGTGGCGTTCTATGCGTTCGTTCAATTCTCTTATATCGATACTTTGACTCATAAATTTTTGATTATTATACGATTAATAATGTGTTATATAAGTACTAATTTACTGATTTAAGTATGCTTTTAAATAATATATCGGTTGCAAAAGTAGTCATTTTAACTTAAAACGAACCCTTTTCTCTCATTAAAATTTCAAATTTACGAATATTTAACACTGATAGCGTTTTTATAAAAAATCTCCTATAGGAACAAAGTCGAATAGGAGAATGTATATCGCTGCTATACAGGTAGTTATTTTTTCTTTTTTAAAGGTTCGGACTCGAAAGTAGCCAACGGGACAAAGCGGTTCTTTTCTTCTCTACCTATCTGCAGATATCCCTCTTTTGTGATGCGATATTCTTTTGTGTTCTTGAACACGCTGAGAACATCTCCATCGATTACTTTTACTTTTTTGCCTTTACATTTCTTTTTGCTTACCTCTATTTTAGAGAAGGTTAGCTTCCAATTTTTCATATTCCAATTGTATCGAGCTGCAAAATCGGCACAAGAAGCATTACCTTCCAATACTCTTCTTTTCTTTTTGTCTACAGTGATAATAAAGTATGGCTGATGAGGCACATTTTCGGGTATGTCCTTAGATTCCAGCTGTATAAGTTTCCATCTTTTGTCTGTAAGTACGTATTGTTCGTACGTGAGTTCTTCGGACGAAGGTTTGTAGTCGTACTTTAGTTGCTTGGTTTTGAACGATATGGGCACAGAAGCAAAACCGTTTACACTTTTACCGTTCTGTTGTGCCGGTATCCACAAAGGCATCTTTTTTACAGCCTCTATAGCGGCATCGTTGCATTCGGGAGTAAGCCCTTGTTGTACACTCGGACCTTTGATATTACCTTCTTTATCGACGAAAAAATGCACTATAACACGACCGCTGACATTATTGTCGATAGCACTCTGGGGCACTACCAATACCGAATCTAAGAAGGCAAACATAGCCTCTTCGCCACCAACATACTGAGGAGGAGTGATATCGGACGGATTGAATACAGAACGGTTGTCCGAATTTTCTACCGTATCGTTTTGAGAATAAGCACACAACGATACTGTCGCCCCCAGTAGGATAAATCCTAAATTTAAAAACAATTTTTTCATAACTAAAAACCTCGTAATTTATTCTGTGATTTGATTTAAATAATTATATGTGTATTTTTTTCGGAATATCGAATGGCAAAAATAGTAAAAAATCGTATGAAAACAAATTTTATTCGATATATAAATTTATCGGCTATGCCTTTTCGGTATTAGCCTCGTAATAATAAACATCCATTATGGGTGTCTCTGTTATGTTTGTTACACGGTATTGGTATGCAGACGATTGCATTTGGTTGTCGATGTGGCTGATAGCTCGGTTGATATCGGCTGCTTTTACGTATACTATCGTGGCAATAAGCTTCTCTACGTCTTTTTCTTCGTCGATAACGGTAAGCATCACTTTAGCCTTCCACCAAAAATCGTCGGACTCTTCCTGAGAGTCGAATAACTCTCTGATTGTCACCTTTCTAATGCTTGCAACCATAAAATCGCCCGTAACAAAGGGCTCTATCTCCTGAGTAATGCGTTTTTCGGCTTCGGTAAAATTGACGGCATCGACCAAATACGACTCCGTAACACGAGTAGCCAAGCCTTCGTCTCCTGCTTTATCGTAATTAACTCTACATTCAAACCAACTGTTCATACTGAATTCAAATTTAGTGGAGGCAAAGTTACAAAAAAAATATATCGTAACTATAGAAAATACTACCTTTGCAGAAAAAAATATTATCTCGTTATAAATAATAAGATTAGACCGATGCAACTTTTTTATGCTCCCGATATATTGGCTACAAATATCTTACCCGACGACGAATCGTATCACTGTGTAAAAGTGCTGCGTATGGGTCGTGGAGAGATAATACATATAATCGACGGACGGGGAACGCTTTACGAGGCACGGCTGACGATACCCGATACCCGACGCGCACAAGTGGAAATAATATCAGAGACACAAGGCTTTGGTAGTCACCCGTATAACCTGCATGTAGCGATAGCTCCTACTAAGAATATAGACCGTTTCGAGTGGTTTGTAGAAAAAGCTGTGGAGATAGGGATAGATACGATTACTCCTATATTGTGTCGATTTTCGGAGCGTAAGACTATAAAACACGAACGAATCGAGAAAATAGCCTTATCGGCTGCCAAACAGTCACTTAAAGCACGAGTTCCACAAATCGGTCAGATGACGGATTTCGACAAATTTGTAGTAAATAGTTGTGGACAAGAGTGTTTTATCGCTCACTGCTACGATAATCCGAAAGATTCGTTCGTAAATGTATGTAAACCACGCAAAAACATCGTGATAATGATAGGTCCTGAGGGAGATTTTTCCACACAAGAAGTAGAGTTTGCATTAAAAAACGGCTATCGAGCTATATCGCTGTCTATGAGCCGACTCCGTACGGAGACAGCCGGAATTGTTGCCGTAGATACGGTAGCAATATTGAATGTAAAGTAAATCAATTACTTGATAGATTCGATAGCTTTTGCCAACCAATCGTCGTAGCGGAGGAAAAACTCGTAATAACCTCTCTGATAATAGTAACGCTTCACTATCTCGGATTCGAGCAACTTCTGTATGTCTTTACGAAAATCGCGAAGGTCGCGTTCGACATCGGCTTTGAGCATTGGAGATAGTTGTTTGAGTAGCGTATCTGTCTGTGTAAGATAGCCTTCTGTCTCTACAAGTTTACGTAGTTGCGATAGCATTTTTTCGCTTTCGAGCTTGTATGTGAAGTTTTTGCTTTTTACAAAAGAGATAAAGCTATTGTATTCGTCGTCAGTGATATTAAATGTGTTCGGATTCTCGATTTTGGGATGTGAATAGTAATATTGTGTAGCAAAGTCGAATATAATATTGTCGGTAAACAGATAATAGGATATGTAGTTGCCCTTTTCGTTTTCGACTGATACATCGGGAGTTATACCGCTTTTATCTCTGACGATACGTCCGCCGACTGTTTTAAACTTATTTGTAAGGCTATCGGGAATGTTTTTTGGACGTTCACTTGTAGAGCCGTCGTAATCAATAGATTGTATGCATCTGCCTGATGGTAAATAATATTTTGCGGTAGTTACTTTTAGATATCCGCCATAAGGTAACTGTCTGATAGCCTGCACAAGTCCTTTCCCGAAGCTCCTTGCCCCTACGATTACGGCTCTGTCGAGGTCTTGAAAAGCTCCGGCAAGTATTTCCGAAGCTGAAGCCGAGTTTTCGTTTACTATGATTGCCAGTGGGATATCGGGCATAATAGGCACGAACGGAGTTTTGTATTTTCTTTCGTTTTTAGCACTTTTATCTCTCATAGACACTATGTTAGTTCCTTTCGGCAGAAACATCGAGGCTATGTTTACGGCTTCGCTTACGAGTCCGCCTCCATTATTTCGTAGGTCGATTATCAATCTTTTGATATTCTTATCCTTGAGGGCAGTAAGAGCTACTTTGAAATCGCTGTACGATTGGTCGGTAAAGTCGGTAAGAGCAATATAACCAATGCTATCTACTACAACGCCATAATAATCAATGGAATTGATGTGTATTGCCTCTCTGCGGAAAGTCTTCTCTATCGGTTTGTTTTCGCCATGTCTACGCAGTTTTAGTTTTATTTCGGAGCCGGGAATGCCTTTCAGTTTGTTGCTAACGTAAGATACGGTTTTTCCTTTCATATTTTCATTATCGATAGAAACGATTTCGTCGCCGGCTAAGATGCCGTTTTTGTAGGCAGTAAGTCCATAACGTGGTTCCGATATTACTACATAGTCGTTATGTTTTTGTACTACAGCACCTATTCCACCGTATATACCTGTGGTCATAGCTTTTAGGTCTTCTTCTTGCTGTTCGGGAATATAGACGGTGTAGGGGTCGAGACTTTGGAGCATACTATTGATAGCTATATCGTTAAGTTTCTCGTGGTTTAATGTGTCTACGTAGTTTATATCGAGTTCTCGCCATACGGAATTGTATATATCCGAGCAGCGAAAAATATCGTAATACTTTTGTTCCGACTTTTTGGAGTTGTTCTTTTGTGCCTCGACGGTAACAGATATGAATATCAGTGCAGTGAAAAAGAGTATTTTCTTCATATTGGCTTGTTTTGAAAAAATAATGGAGCAAAGGTAGTAAATTGTTTTGAGTTTGTATAATTATAAGATAGTTGTTTGGAGTTATATATGTGATTATCAGTGGTGTATGTTGTTGGTTTTTATGAAAAAAAAATATGGTAAATTTGCTTGTCGATTGTTTGATCTATTTTTTATAACTTTGCACTTTAATCAAAAATAATTTATCAATTAAAACAGTAATAATCAATGAAAAAATCATTTTTTGTAATGGCAGCAGCAGCCACAATGTTTGCAATGGGTTTGGTATCTTGCGGTAACAAGCAAAATGCCGACAATCAGGAAGCTACCAACGATACTGTCGTTGTGGCAGAACCGGCTCCGGCTCCTATCAGTGGTACGTTCGAAGGCACATTGCCTTGCGCCGACTGTTCGGGTATCAAGACCGAACTCGTTATCGGCGAAGACGGTAAGTTTAAACTGACTGAAACTTATATGGCTAAGAAAGAAAAGCAATTTGTAAGTGAAGGCGAAATCGTTCGCGGCGAAGGCGGCAGGTTCTCTCTGACCGACAAAGACGGTACCGTACGTCAATATGAGCTTACAGACAACACTATTGCTGTACTCGATGCAGAAGGTAAAAAAGCCGAAGGCGAATTAGCCGACAAATACATTTTGACAAAGAAAATGTAATACGGTCGGTATAAACTAATTTAATTCAAATCTTATCGGCAAGCTCTGTACAGTAAAATGTGTAAAGGGTTTGCCGATATTTTAACAAAAAGAATATTATATACTTATGACAACAACAACCATATATAAAGGAAATTTACGTACCGAAATTACTCACGTGATGTCGGGTGTGAAGTTGATAACCGACGCTCCTGTTGATAATCAGGGCGAAGGTAAGAGTTTTTCGCCATCGGATTTGCTGGCAACGTCTCTGAGTAGCTGTATGTTTACGATTATGGGTATCGCAGCCCGCACGCACGGCTTCTCTATCGACGGAGCTACCGCCAAAACTACAAAGATAATGAACACTTCGCCACGTAGAGTAGCAGAGATAGTCGTAGAAATAACTTTTCCGCACAACGACTATTCGGAGAAAGAACGTAAGATACTCAATGCCTGTGTGAGAGAGTGTCCTGTATCTCAGAGTCTTCACCCCGACGTGAAACAAACCGTAAGTTTTGTTTTCCCCGAAAAATAAAATCGGTCGTAAGGAAAAATGAAAATAGGCGATAAAGTGCGCTACCTCAATGCAGTAGGAGGTGGCGTTATTACCCGAATCGGTGAAAAGGGAGTGGTAACCGTTCTCGAAGAAGATGGTTTCGAGACTCCCGTTCTGGCTAACGATGTGGTGGTAGTTGCCGATACCAACGAGTTGAACTTTGTCTCCGAGAGAAAAAGCAAACCCGACACAACGACAACTGCACAAACGGTCGAGAAGCCGCAGTATAAGTTCGATATCGCCGAAGAGACACCCGAAGGCGAGGCTATCAACGTCTCGTTGGCTTTTGTCCCTGTGAATATCAAGAGTCTGCAAAACACCGATATGGAGATGTTCGTTATTAACGAAAGCAATTACTATATCGATTTTCAGATACTTACGGGTAATGCGACAGTGTCGGTGCATACGGCGGATACTATCGAGCCGCAGACGAAACTCTTCATAACAGATGTGCGTAAAGATGAGGTAAATGACTATGAGTTTATTCGTTTTCAGGGATTTGCATACAAACAAACGACAAAGTTCGACGCCAAACCCGCATTGGACGTTGCCGTACGTATCAATCCTGTGGATTTTTATAAACTACATTGCTTCGAGGAGAACGATTTTTTCGAAGCAAAGGCAATGCTTGTAAATCTTATCGAAAACGACTATCCGCCGATAAAATATCTCATAGACGACAAGCAGTTACAAGAGGCTATGCACGACAAACGTCCGCAGCCGACCAAGCGGCAGTTTGCTCCGCCACGTAAGAGCCAAATCATTGAGGTAGACCTACATATCCACGAACTTATCGATAATTTTACCAACCTCGACAATGCCGATATGTTGCGGATACAACTCGATAAATTTCATTCAGTTATGAAAGAAAATATCAACAAAAAAGGGCAAAAAATCGTCTTCATACACGGCAAAGGCGAAGGAGTTTTGCGAAAAGAGATTACGAAGTTGCTAAGGAAACAGTACAAGAATGCGAGTTTTCAAGATGCTTCGTTCCAACAATATGGCTTCGGAGCCACGCAGGTCAATATTCATTAATTGCATAAAACTGTGTAGATGAAATACTTGATAGTAGGACTTGGCAATATAGGCGACGAATACGCTCATACACGGCACAATATCGGTTTCGATACGCTCGACCGACTTGCCGATATACTCAACGTAAGCTTCGACATCAATAAACGCTATGGAGCTATTGCCGAAGGAAAAATTAAAAATCGCCAAGTGATACTGCTCAAACCCTTCACTTATGTGAACGAGAGCGGCAAAGCCGTTCGTTATTGGTTGCAAAAGGAGAATATCGGTGTGGCGAACCTGCTCGTGGTAGTAGACGACCTTGCTTTGCCACTGGGCACTATCAGGCTGCGGGGCAAAGGCTCCGACGCAGGACACAACGGACTGAAAAACATCGAACAACTGATAGCGACACAGAACTATGCCCGCCTGCGTTTCGGTATCGGCAACGACTTCCCGCAGGGAGCACAGATACCGTATGTTTTAGGCAGATTCTCTGCCGATGAGCAAAAGACCGTTACGGAAAGGATAGAGGTTGCCGTCGACTGTATCAGGTCGTTTTGCCTCGAAGGGCTGAGCGTGGCTATGAACAGATTCAACAATAAATAAACTAAATATGACACGTATCGACAAATATCTATGGTATGTCAGGCTTTTCAAGACCCGAGCCAAGGCGTCGGAAGCCTGCGGCAAAGGAAGGGTGATGGTAGAAAACACCCCTGTCAAAGCATCGAGGGCGGTTGTAATCGGCGACACTATACAGATAAAGCGTCCTCCCGTAGTGTACACTTTCAGAGTGCTTGATGTACCACCGACCCGTATCGGAGCCAAACTCGTGGAGCAATTTTTGCAGAACATCACCTCGCCAGACCAACTGGAACTGATAGAAGCTATACGTATCGACCGTCAGAACCAGCGAGCGAGGGGATTTGGACGCCCGACCAAGAGAGAACGTCGCGACCTCGAAGCATTCTTCGGGGAGCAGCAGCTCTATTTCGTCGACGAAAACGACGGTTGGGAGGTTTAGAACACTTTCGCCATTTGCGACCACATTAGATTTACTCCTATGAATAGACTGATACTGACAATTTATAGATTCTTCGAGCGGCAAAAGTATATTTTATGGTTCGTATTGGCGCTAATAGCCGTAGTATTGGCATTTTTGGCTTCTCGTATAGATTTTGTCGAAGATATCTCGTCGTTTTTACCATCGAACGACACAAACCGCCGAATATCCGAAGCGTATCAACGTATAGGTGGGGCAAACAAAATCATTATCACTTTTTCGCCTACATCGGGAGATGTGGACGAAACAACGCTTACGGAAGCTGCAACATTTTTCGCGCAGACGGTAGAATCGTACGATGGCGGGCGACGAATAAAAGCACTGGTATCGGAAATAGACAACGAACAAATATCGAATACCACAGACTTTATCATACAAAATCTGCCTCTATATCTTGCCGAAGACGACTATCGGCATATCGACAGCCTGCTTATGAATGAGGCAAATATAGCAGAAAAGCTCGCTAAAGACCGCGAAATGCTATTGTCGCCGATGGGTGCTTTTATGCGTAATATCATACAAAACGACCCTTTGATGTTGTCGGGCAGGGCGTTGAAAGGACTTGAGGTGTTTCGTCCGAACGACAAGTACGAGACCTTCGACGGCTTTGTTTTCAACCAAAGAGGAGAGTGTATGGTAACAATCACCTCGGTTTATCCGTCGTCGGAGACATCTGAAAACAAACTACTTGCAGCAGACATATACAAAGCCGTAGAGCAGACAGAGGCACAGTTTGACAAAGAGGTGAAAGTAACACCTTTCGGAGCTGCATTGATATCTATCACCAACGCCGAACGTATAAAAGCCGATAGTATTTTTGCCATAGGTGTGTCGGGGGTATTAATATTGTCGCTATTACTATATTTTTTCCGCAGCATAAGACCTATAGTGCTTATCGTGGTGTCTATAGGGTTTGGAGTACTATTTTCGCTTGGGATAATAGTGCTTTTTAAAAATACCGTTTCGATAATAGCTATCGGGATAGCCTCTATTATTCTGGGGATTGCCGTAAACTATCCGCTCCATTTCTTAGCACATTTCAAACATATAAAAGCAAAAGAAGATACTCTGAGAGACCTTATAAATCCGCTTTTAATAGGTAATATCACCACTGTCGGAGCTTTTCTGAGTTTGCTTTTCATATCGTCGGAAGCGATGCACGACTTGGGGCTATTTTCGGCTCTTTTGCTCGTAGGTACAATGATATTCGTACTCGTGTTTTTACCTCATATATTGTCGGAAAAACAGAGAGGAAAAAGTATAGCTCCGTCGGAGACGACCACCGGAGGCAGAAGATTGTTGATGCGTGCTGTTACGAGCTTTTCGCCCGAAAACAACAAGGTGCTTGTAATAGCATTCGTGGTGGCTACGATAGTTTTGTTCGTGTTTAGCTTCGGGACAAAGTTCGATGTCGATATGCACAATATCAATTATATGACCGCCGAACAGCGCCAGACGATGGACAAGCTGGCAGACGACAACAAAGCCGACGGAAATACGGTCTATATAGTGGCAGAGGGTAAGAATCCCGACGAGGCATTGGCCTATTACCACAAATACGTTTTGCCCGAACTTACTCGAAGAGCAAACAAGCAAGATACCGCCATAAAAAAGATAGCCGGAATAGGCAACTTCTTCCCCACACAAGATGAACAGGTAAAAAAAATCGCTCTCTGGAACGATTTCTGGGCTACACGCCGCCAGACATTCGTCGACAACCTGCAAAAAGCGAGCTGCAAGCAAGGATTTGCTCCCGACGCCTTCGACGGTTTTATCGACATCATAAACAGAGAGTATACCGTCCGACCTTTCGCCTATTTCTACGATGCTCTGCAGAGTTTAGCCGAAAATTATATCAATATCGACGACCGAAGCACGATGATATTCTCCACCATCTACGGCAGAGACGATGAGCAGGCTGTGGCAAAGTCGTTTGATACAGACAATATATACGTTTTCGACAATAGCTCCTTTATGAAACGAATGGTACTATCGCTCTCCGACGACTTCAACAAGGTACTCTATATATGTGGGTTTGTCGTGTTTGTGTTTCTGCTGTTTTCTTTCGGACGCGTAGAGATAGCACTCATCACCTTCGTGCCTTTGGCTGTGGGCTGGATATGGATTCTCGGGTTGATGAACATATTCGACATACAATTCAATATCGTAAACATCATACTTGCAACATTTATTTTCGGACAGGGCGACGACTACACCATCTTTATCACCGAAGGACTCATACACGAATATACATACCGCCGCAAGATGCTCGATAAGTTCAAGGTATCGATAGTACTATCGGCAACAATACTTTTCGTCGCCGTCGGGATACTTATCTTTGCAAAACATCCGGCTATGCGTTCGCTCGCCGAACTTACGATTGTGGGGATGATTACCGTAGTGGTCTGTGCGTACATTTTGCCGCCGCTTCTATATAAATGGCTCGTATACGGAGCCAACAATCGTCCGCGTATAATGCCTATAACACTGTGGAATATGGCTAAGACGGTTTTTAGCTTCGCCATATTTGTCGTTGCGGCTGTAATGACGAGCATCACGGGATTTTTCATACTCACCATAGGCGGCAAAAGCGACAGAAACAAAGAACTTTTTCACAAAATACTCTGCCGAGGGCTACGCATCTTTGCCTATATGATGCCGCAGGTAAAACATACCGTAAACAACCCGTACGGAACCACATTCGACAAGCCTTCCGTGATTGTTGCAAACCACCAGAGCCATCTCGACTTGCTTTATATCCTGATGCTCTCGCCCAAAATCATCGCACTGACAAATCGCTGGACGTGGCACAATCCTTTTTATGGTATCATAATACGATATGCCGATTTCGTTCCCGTCGAAAACGGCATCGAAGAGAATATGGGCAAAATACGGATGCTTGTAGATAAGGGATACTCTGTTTTGGTCTTCCCCGAAGGCTCTCGGTCTGAGGATTGTTCTATCGGACGTTTCCGACAGGGTGCTTTCTATCTGGCAAAAGTCTTACGGCTCGATATCGTCCCCATCGTACTACACGGCGTAGGGCATATATTGCCGAAAAAAGAGTTTGTGCTTCGCAGAGGGCAAGTCGATGTAGTCATAGAGCAGCGTATAAGTCTTGCCAACCTCGAAACGACGCTATCGCAGCGTGATTCAGATACAAACGACCTCGATACGCGGGCTGTAGCAAAATATTTCTGCTCGCTCTTACGCGAAAAATACGACATACTTGCCGACAAGGTAGAGACTCCGCAGTATTTTGCCGATAAGGTGATGAAAAATTATATCTACAAAGGCAGCCGTATAGCAAGAATAGCCAAAAAAGAGCTTCAACGGTATGGCAACTATTCGTCCGTAATATCTACACTTCCCGGCACAGGTAAGATACTGATAAAAAACTGCGGGCAGGGTGTTTTACCACTTATGGCAGCACTGGTAAAACGCAATCTGACGATAGAGGCGACCGAGGCAGATCCCGACAAACTCGATATAGCCCGCAACTGCCATTCTATCCCCCAAAACTTACTCTATATCGACCATATCGACCCTGCCACAACCTACGACAAAGTAATAGATTGCCTCTCAGCCTATGACCAATATTTTAGAGCCTATATGGCATATTTACGAGCAATCGTTCCCCGACGACGAGCGACGTAGATACGAGCAGCTTATAGAGCTGTTTGGTAGCGAGAAACCTATCAGAATCGAGATTCTGACAGACTCCGACAGTGCCGTCGGGTTTATTATCTATTGGGATTTCGACCGCTTCGTCTACATAGAGCATTTTGCCGTCGATCGCATTTCTCGCGGGCAAGGCATAGGCTCTCGGGCTCTGAGCGACTTCGTACAACGTGCAAACAAGCCAATAATATTGGAAGTAGAGCACCCTACCGATGCAATCACCCGCCGCCGAATAAATTTCTACCGACGTCTCGGCTTTGTCTTACACGACGAGGAGTATATACAGCCGCCTTACGACAAAAATAAACAATCTGTGCCTTTGTGTATTATGAGTAAAGCATTTTCGGACTTCTCCGAGCAGTTTGTCGAGGTGAAAAAGACGCTCTACAATCAAGTTTATGGCGTAAACGATATCGAAAACGGCTAAAAAAATAGTCGAACAATCGTTTTTTTATTGTCGGAAAAGTATTTTGCTACCCGATAATATTTCTCGTCGTCGAACGAAAAAAAAGTAGTACCTTTGTGCCGATTTTAAAGAAGTATAATATAAATAATTCACTAACTTATGAATGTGATTAGAAAGACCGTCCCGCTTCCGGACGGAAGAGAGATTATCATCGAGACGGGAAAATTGGCAAAACAAGCCGACGGTGCCGTGATGGTAACTCTGGGAAAAACAATGTTGTTAGCCACAGTCTGCTCGGCTCAGGAAGCAAACCCCGGAACAGACTTTATGCCGTTGTCGGTAGATTACAAAGAGAAATTCTCCGCCTGCGGTCGTTTCCCCGGCGGATTCCTTCGCCGCGAAGGACGCCCGTCGGACTACGAAATCCTCATCTCTCGTCTTGTGGACAGAGCTCTACGCCCCTTGTTCCCCGACGATTATCACGCAGAGACGTTTGTAAATGTTACGCTATACTCTGCCGACGGAGTAGATGCTCCCGACGCTCTGGCGGGACTTGCTGCCTCAGCTGCTCTGGCAGTGTCGGATATCCCGTTTGGCGGACCTATATCGGAGGTGCGTGTGGCACGTATCGACGGCGAGTTTGTCATCAATCCTACTATGGAGCAGCTCCAAAAAGCAGACCTTGAGCTCATTGTGGCCGCTACGTTGGACAATATAATGATGGTCGAAGGCGAGATGAAAGAGGTCTCCGAAGATGTTCTTCTCAATGCTATAAAGGTAGCACACGAAGCAATCAAGCCACAATGCCAAGTACAGCTCGATATGATGGAGGCGGCAGGTAAGACCGAAAAACGTCAATATTGCCACGAAGACAACGATGAAGACTTACGCCGAGACGTTTGCGAAAAAACATACCAAAAAGCTTATGACATAGCCGTATCGGGCAATGCCGACAAACACTGTCGTACTGCCGCTTTCGAGGCTATCGTCGAAGAATATATTGCCGCCATACCCGAAGAGGAGGCAACAGACGAACGCAAGGCATTGATAAAAAGGTATTACCACGACGTAGAAAAAGACGCTATGCGTCGTGCCATACTCGACGAGGGCAAACGCCTCGACGGACGCAAAACCAACGAGATACGCCCGATATGGTCGGAGGTCGACTATCTGCCCGCAACACACGGCTCGGCTATCTTCACACGAGGCGAGACACAGAGTCTGTCGACCGTAACGCTCGGCACCAAGCTCGACGAGAAGATAATAGACGAGGCTCTGATTACGGGTACAGACCGTTTCTTGCTGCATTACAACTTCCCACCGTTCTCTACGGGCGAGGCTCGTCCTTCGCGTGGAGTAGGACGCCGCGAGGTAGGACACGGCAACCTTGCCCTGCGTGCACTGAAACCCGTCATACCCGAAAACTACAAATATTGTATCCGTGTCGTATCCGATATACTCGAGAGCAACGGCTCGTCGTCGATGGCTACCGTATGTGCCGGCACACTTGCTCTAATGGACGCAGGCGTACCCATATCGAAACCCGTATCGGGGATAGCTATGGGGCTGATATCCGAAAACAAGGGTAAGAACTATGCCGTACTGTCCGATATACTCGGCGACGAAGACCATCTGGGCGATATGGACTTCAAAGTAACGGGCACACGCGACGGTATCACCGCCACACAGATGGATATAAAGGTAGACGGCCTGTCGTACGAGATACTCGAGAACGCTCTGCGTCAGGCTCACGAAGGACGTATGCACATCTTGGACAAAATCACGGAAACTATTGCCGAACCGCGTGCCGACCTCAAACCACACGTACCGAGGATAGAAGTCATCACCATACCCAAAGAGTTTATCGGTGCGGTAATAGGGCCTCAAGGTAAGATAATACAAGGCATACAAGCCGAGACGGGAGCTACCATCTCTATCGAAGAAGAGGGCGAAGTGGGTATCGTAGAAATTGCTGCTGCCAACCGCGACTCTATCGAAGCCGCTCTGGAAAAGGTTCGACGTATCACTGCTATGCCCGAAGCCGGTAAAGTCTACTCCTCGACCGTGAAGTCGGTAATGCCTTACGGTGTGTTTGTAGAGTTTATGCCGGGCAAAGAGGGTCTTCTGCATATATCGGAGATAGATTATAATAAATATGCCACTATCGAAGAGACGGGTCTCAAAGAGGGCGACACCTTCGACGTGAAGCTTATCGAAATCGATAAGTCGGGCAAATATCGCCTCTCGTCGAGAGTACTCAAAGAAGCCCCCGAGGGCTGGGTAGAGCCTGCTCCGCGTCCCAAGTCCGACGACAGACACAGAGGCAAAAGAGAGCGTCGCTCCGACAACCGCGACAAGACACGCGGTCAGCACGACAGACGATAAAAATGCGATAAAAAGGCTGTCTCCGATACGTAAGAAGGCAGCCATTTTATTTATTTACACCATAAGCTTTTATCGAATTATTGGTATATGATAGGCAACGAAAATATAGTACTTCGAGCCGTAGAACCCGAAGATTTGGATTTTCTGTATCAGATAGAAAACGATGTCGATATGTGGATATATTCGGCTCGTAAAGAACCCTATTCTCGCTATGCCATACGCCGATATATAGAGTCTTGCGACCAATCGGTATTCGAACGCGGACAACTCCGATTTATGATTGCCATCGATAAGATAGGTACTACAATCGGTACTATCGATCTCTTTGATTTCGACTATAATAACCGTAGGTCGGAGGTAGGCATATTCATACATTCGTCGTATAGATGCAGAGGATATGCCACAGAAGCTATCGGTATGATATGCAGATATACAAAAAGTTTTTTAGGACTACACCAGCTTTATAGTCTCGTAGCGTCGGACAATACGCCGTCGCTCAGAGCATTCGAAAAGGCAGGTTTCTCGGGTGGCGTTACGCTTGAAGATTGGTTGGTATACGATGGAGTTTTTCACGATATAATGCTGTTGCAGAAGAGATTGTAAAATTATCAGTAGTATATGCTTATGATACAACCACTATCGGCCGAAGAGAAGCAACGGCGTATTCTGCTCGACTTCTGTAACGATTACGATCTTACTGTAAATCAGATAAGACAGATAATGCCTGAGGCTACCGATAGGCAGATAGCCGAATGGACTCAGCGGCAAGAATTGGAAAATCTCGATATAGACGGCAGTATACGCTATTTTCGTAGGGCAGCTCGTAATCTCTTTCGTATCAATAGAGAAGCGAGGGAATACTATCTGGATAAATATGGCGACGACAAGGCGGCGAGGACGAAGTTTCTGGCAGAGTATCTGCCTCAGATAGTGAACGAAGCAGACCGAAGAGAGTTTCGTTTTCACTTTTCGCTTACTGTTGCTTCCGACGCAGTACCCGACGGCGAGATTATTCGCTGTTGGTTGCCGCGACCCGTAGAGTGTAAGTATCAATATTCTAAGTCTGCTCAGAGTATGAATATATCGACTCATTCGTCGCTATATATCGAAAAACGAGCCACTGCCGGTATGCCGACGATATTCGATACATACTTCGAGGTAGAGACTCGTAGCTTTCACCGCAACGATAGACACTCTGCTGTGGATGAGTCTTTTACAGCTGCCGATTTGATTGAGGAGGCTCCTCATATCGTTTTCACGGACGATATAAAACGACTTTCGGCTAAGATAGTCGGTTGCGAACGCGATAAGCAGACAATAGCACGCAAGATATTTTGCTGGATATCAGATAATATAGTATGGGCAGCCGCGCGAGAATATTCTACTATCGACAATATTCCGAGCTATATAATACGCCATAAACACGGCGATTGCGGGCAGTCTACATTGCTTTTTATGACACTATGCCGATACAATGGCATTCCTGTGAGATGGTTGAGCGGCTTTATGTTGCATCCGGGCTACGAAAATATTCACGATTGGTGCGAAATCTTTCTCGATGGCTATGGTTGGATGCCTGTAGATGTGTCTTTTGGTATACAGCGCTATAGCTCCGACGACGATGTGCGATATTTTTATTTTATGGGTATCGATTCGTTTCGGATTGTGGTCAATAGAGGCATATCGGGAGTATTACAGCCCGAGAAGATATTCCCCAGAAGCGAGACTGTCGATTTCCAACGAGGCGAGGTCGAGTGGAGGAGGGGGAATATATACTTCGATAAGTTCGATTATAATTTCTACATAGATAAGTAGTTTTTTGTTGTCTCTACGTTGAATATGGTTTATAGGTTGTTGATATATAGGTAATAGAATGTATTGTAGATATTTATCCGATGGCAGATGATATGAAAAATAGTGTGTGCAACAAATTCTTATTTCTTAATTCATAAATTTTCACTACCTTTGCAGCCTTGTCTGCGGACAGGAGTGTTTTATAGAGTGTTCTGAATATTATATCATTACGCAACAACAAATTTAATTGCTATAAATGTATATACAATAAATAAATCTATTTATGACTAACTCAGCGTTATTTTTAGTAGTATTGGTTACGGCTGTTTTTATGGTTGTGGCGGCTATGGCATTGGCTATATGGCTGTCGCCCAAGTCGTACAATGCCCTCAAAGGTGAGCCTTACGAGTGCGGTATAGAGACACGAGGTCCTGCGTGGGTACAGTTCAGAGTGGGTTACTATCTTATAGCCATACTCTTTTTGGTATTCGACGTGGAAGCCGTTCTGCTCTTCCCGTGGGCAACCATTTACAGTTCGATAGGTATCGACGGGCTTATTTTGGCATCGTTCTTTATCTTTATTTTGGTTCTTGGTTTAGTTTATGCATGGAGAAAGGGGGCACTGGAATGGAAGTAAAAAATATTAAAATTAAAAATATGACTACTGCCGACTTCAAGGACAATGAATACCTTGAGCAATACATCGAGCAGTTGAGAGAAGGCGGAGTAAACGTTGCTATCGCCAAATTGGACGACATTATCAATTGGGGACGAAGCAATTCGGTGTGGCCATTGACGTTTGCCACTTCGTGTTGCGGTATCGAGTTTATGAGCCTCGGAGCGGCACGATTCGACTTTTCGCGTTTCGGCTGGGAGGTTACGCGTAACTCGCCGCGTCAGGCCGACGTAGTCTTCTGTTTCGGCACCATCGTACACAAGATGGCACCGGTGCTCAAGCGTCTGTACGACCAGATGTCGGAGCCGAAGTATGTAATAGCCGTCGGTGGCTGTGCCATCTCTGGCGGTCCTTTCAAGAAATCGTATCACACAGTGATGGGTATCGACCAGATTATACCGGTCGATGTGTATGTACCCGGCTGTCCGCCGAGTCCTAATGCCATTATTTACGGTATGTTACAGCTCAGCCGCAAGATAAAGGTTCAGGAGTTTTTCTCGCTCCCGAAACAACCCAAGGTAGTAGAACATTTAGATAACCCAATAGAAGTCGTAAAGTATGTGTAATAAGTTAGAACAAGTGTTTTCGCAATTGGCTAATGCCGAGATATCGAACAAAGACAATGTTTATACGATAGTAGTCGCCAAAGAAAATCTGCGTCAGGCGGCAGAGATTCTGAGGAACAACGATATAGTCCGTTTCGACTTTCTGCGCGACATAATAGGTATGGACTACACCGATTCGTTGGGCGTGATATATAACCTCTCTCCTTCCGAAGATCTGTCTGTGATAGTACTGCTCGAGTCGCGGACAGACGACAGAGAAAATCCTGCGTTTGACACTGTCGAAGACCTGTGGCTGTCGGCTCCCTTCTACGAGAGAGAGGTACACGATTTCTTCGGTATACGCTTCTTGGGCAATCCCGATATGCGTCGTATCTTCCTGCGTCAAGACTGGCGAGGCTACCCGCTACGTAAAGACTACGACAGCAGCCCGATAATAAACCCTATCCCGCTCGAAAACGAAGATCTCGACGCATTGGAGTATCTGCCCGTGCTCGACCTGAAAGACATCGACAAAGAGCGTAAGTCGGTATTCGAAAAAGGAGATTTCGTCGTCAACTTCGGACCTCAGCACCCTGCTACGCACGGCGTATTGCATCTGAGGGTATCGCTCGACGGCGAAGTCATCAAAAAAGTCGACCCCAACTTCGGATATATCCACCGCGGTATAGAGAAGATATGCGAGGTATCTATGTATCACCAGATATTACACCTTGCCGACCGTCTCGACTATCTGTCGGGCTCTATCAACCGCCACGCCGTTTGTATGGCTATCGAAAAGGGTATACAGCTCGAAGTGCCGCCCAGAGCACAGTACGTGCGTACCATCATCGACGAACTCACTCGTATAGCCTCTCACCTGCTCGGCTGGGGTGCTATGGCAATGGATATGGGTGCTATCACAGCATTCGTATACGGTATGCGCGACAGAGAGAAGATAATGAAGATATTCGAGAAGACCTGCGGTGGCAGACTGATGGCAAACTACTCGATGATAGGCGGTCTGATGGAAGATATTCATCCCGATTTTCAGAAAGACGTAAAAGAGTTTGTCGTATATATGCGTAAGATGCTGCGAGAACATCATATACTCTTCACAGGCAACCCCATAGCACGCGGCAGAATGGAAGGTGTCGGACACCTCACACGCGAACAGGCTATCTCTATCGGAGCAACCGGTCCTGTAGGACGTGCCTCGGGCTGGCAGTGCGACGTACGAAAGATAGAGCCTTATGCTGCTTACGACAAAGCCGAGTTTACTGCAGTCCTACGCGAGGGAGGTATGACTTTCGACAGATATTATATCCGTCTCGACGAGATAGAAGAGTCGCTCAAGATAATAGAACAACTCGTAGACAATATACCGGAAGGTCCTTTCTGTGCCAAACCTAAACCTATAGTGAAACTCCCCGAAGGCGAATATATACAGAGGGTAGAGAATGCTCGCGGCGACTTCTCGGTTTATATTAATTCACGAGGCGATAAGTTCCCGTACAGGGTGAAGTTCCGCAGTCCATCAATGGTATTGGTCAATGTGCTCAAACATATTGCTCCGGGCAATAAGATTGCAGACCTCATAATGCTCGGAGGCTCGTTGGATTATGTTATCCCGTGTATCGACAGATAACCGCTATTATATGTAATTTGGTAAATAAAAAGAAGATAAAATAAAAAGAATATTATGTTTCATTTCGAAGTAGTTGCCGATTGGATAGATACCTTGCTGATGTCGAATATGCCTCAATGGCTGGCTTTGGCGATAGAGTTCGTATTGATAGGGATATTGATACTTTCGTTGTATGCTGTTTTGGCATTGATTTTGATATTGGCAGAGCGTAAGATTTGTGCCTATTTCCAGTGTCGTCTTGGTCCCAACAGGGTCGGACCGTGGGGGATATTGCAGCCTATTGCCGATATGGTTAAGATTTTGCTCAAAGAGATTATATCCATCAATAGGGCAGACAATAGGCTTTTTCGTCTGGCAAGTTTTATGGTTATTATAGCGTCGCTGCTTACCTTCGGGGCTATCCCGTTCGATAAGGGACTGCATGCAGTAGACTTCAACATAGGCGTCTTCTATCTCTTGGCGGTGTCGTCTATCGGCGTGGTGGGTATTATGCTTGCCGGCTGGTCGTCGAACAGTAAATATACGATGATAGGAGCTATGCGTTCGGGGGCTCAACTTATAAGTTATGAACTTTCGTGTGCGCTGTCGCTTATGACGATAGTGATGCTCTCGGGTACAATGCAGTTGTCGCAGATAGTGGAACAACAAGCCGGTGCTTGGTTCATCTTCAAAGGCGGCGTCCCCGCATTCATCGCCTTTGTGATATATCTGATAGCGGGACACGCCGAGACCAACCGAGGTCCGTTCGACTTGCCCGAGGCAGAGTCGGAGCTGACGGCAGGCTACCATACCGAGTATTCGGGTATCACTTTCGGCTTTTTCTATCTGGCAGAGTATATGAATATGTTTATAATCGCTGCCGTAGCCGCAACGATGTTTCTCGGCGGTTGGCAACCGCTGCATATTCCGGGGTTCGACGGTTTCAATACCGTGATGGACTATATACCGCCTGTGGTGTGGTTTTTCGGTAAAACGTTCTTCTGTGTCTTCCTTGCTCTGTGGGTTCGCTGGTCGTTCCCGCGTCTGAGAATCGACCAACTACTCAAGCTCGAGTGGAAGATACTGATGCCTATCGCTTTTGCCAACCTCGTACTGATGGCGCTTTGGATACTTGTATTTTGATTTTCTTAACGTAAAATATTGATGATAGGAGTAATATAAGTATTGCTCCTATCGTTTGTAATGTAGAGTTTTGTAGGTAAAATATCATGAAGAAGAAAGTAACTATTATTTTGATAATAACCATATTCCTCGTCAGTCTTGCTAAAGCACAATCGACAAGCCATGTCAATTTGGAGTTGTGGGGAGTGTATAATTTCTTAGGAGTATCGCTCGACAGTCGTCTGGGCGAAGACTCGCACTGGGGCGACAGGATAGGGCTTGGCTACGGGTTCGGACGCAATACCGGCAAAGGACGTGTCAGCACCTCATTGCTTGAGAATCTTAGAGATATAGATATGAATCATGTTGTCTCCGTACCGCTCAACGTCTATTATCTCGTGGGCAAAAACGACCGTAACTTTTTGGAACTCGGAGCAGGCGTTACGCCGTATTACGCTAATTTCAGTCGTAGAACATATAATGTTAAAGGCGATTCTACACCGGCTGCTCCCGCCAAATGGGAGGCGGGATATTTCGTCTTCGTCAGACCCACCTACCGTTACGAAGGTGAGATGTTTACCCTAAGCATCGGTTTGGATATACCCATTAATACGCCTGGAGCCCATTTTGTACAGCTGCTCGGGATATATCCGCGACTATCGGTAGGGTATAAACTTTGATACAGATAGGTAAATTGTCCGCAAAAAGTTACAGATATAGATTTTAAAAAAATCATAGTTTATACTTGATTGAGTATTATGTTTGTTTGTGTTCTTTTACATAGTTTTTCATCTTTGTCCACGCGGCAGTAGGTAATACAGGCTTATAGTCCTTTTTTTCTTTGCCTTTAATGTAATCTATGATGTATTCTGCCCTCTCACGTGAGTCGGGGTGAGTGCTTACCCACGACAGATATTCGGGTACACTACCCTCTCCGTCCGAAAGCCTGTACATAAAATCGGCAAATGGCTCAGGGTTTATATTGGCTGCCATCAGATAACCGACAGCTTTTATATCGGCAGCCTTCTCTAACTTACGGTCGAATGCCGTCGAAGAGAGCACGTTAGCTATTCTGCCTGCCACGTCTGAGCCTCCTCCCGTTGTTGCCGAAATCAACACCGAAAGTCCCAACTCTTTAACCAAAGACTTCATAACGTGTTTCTCCGTTATATGAGCAATCTCGTGACAGATGACTCCGCTCAACTCTTCGGCACTACCGGCATCGTCTATCAGCCCACTGTATATTACCAAATGCCCTGCGGGTAAGGCAAATGCGTTTACCTCCGAGTTTTCGAGAACGTGTACTTTTATCTTGCTTCGGTCTATAGAGTTGGCTCTGCATACCTTGCTCACAATGCTGTCTATCGGCTCTACTACATCACGCGAATATATCTCGGGCGATTCTTTGATAAAAACATCGTTCAGTAACTCACCGAGTTTTTCTTCGGTTTGTTCGGTAAGCTGGTTTACTTTGAGCAGTCCTTCCCAGTCGATTCGTTCCAGGGCAAACCATAGTCCCAAGAATGCCAGAACTATAACCATTCCCTGCAAAATTATTTTTCTCATAACGGATCTATTTTTTTACTATCATCGAAGTCAGATTACCAAAAAACCACCACTGTACGTGTATCCCTTTGCGTACCCTTACCGCAGCGTAAACAGTAGCGATAAATTCGACGATATTGGATAAGATAACTACCACAATATATGCCGCATACGTATTAGAGAATTGGCTGTTTGTAGAGAAAATCAGTATCAAAGTCCATATCACCCCTGCCATATTCATAAAAAACAGTAATACCTGCGACATCAGTGCCTGCATACAGTGCCATCGTACAAAATAACCTCTACGTTTATTTGCAAACAAGAAGACAAGCGTAGTTATCAGGTTGATTATCGGCAATGGTATACCAACTATTACAGTAACAACGGACATCAGGTAGCTGTTGGAAGCTGCTTCCATATCGGGCTCATCGATGAAGCCGAATATCTCTTGTGTCTTCTCTCTATCGGTCATAGGGCTTTGTCTATATTCCAAATCCAGTTTAATATTATTAATAAAGTAAATACGACTACGACTGCCGATTTTTTGAAACATCTCTCCACTCGTCCATAAAAATCAAATAACGTCTGTCGTTTCGTCAAAAGGTCGAACAGTATCCACAACGGAGCAGCAAGCATAATCGCCACCAATACGTAACCTATAGGATTGATGAGTATTGCCTCAATATATTTGCCGCCCAATATAGCCTCTACCGAGCGTGTAGAGCCACACGACGGGCAAGGCAGTCCCGTAAGGCGTTTGATAAGGCAGGCTCTCACTACATCGGAATGTAAAGAAAGCCTACCGTACATATCGAACCACAACCACACGTAACCTGCCGTACAGGACGCGAGTATTATGGAATACAGTTTGTTTCGATGCAGAAGCATTTAAGAGAGCAACATTTTCAGTTTTTGCATATTTTTCTCTCTGGTTGCTCCCTGAATCATAAACCAGTCTATGATAGTCCAAACTCCAAGACCACCGCAGGTAAGCAGCTTACCTATACCGAGCCCTGTATCGCCAATCATAAATCTGTCTATTCCCAAAGAACCTGCTATTACAGAGACAATCAACATCGTAGAAGGGTCTTTGAACTGGGTCGTGGAAATCATATTCCATTTTTCTTCGCTCACTTGCAACAATTGGTCTCTAATAGAGCTGAGATGAGCACTTTCGAAGAATTTTGCATTTGACATAATAAACATGTCTACTTTCTGTGAATCCATTTTTTTTGCTAAATAATTGATTTGTAAATATTTTAAAAACTTTTTTTATATACATTGCCACCAGACACTTACAAGCAAGATAGTACTCCTAAAGAGTTACAAGGTAAAAGGGTATCTGTGATGTCTTTCCCGAAGTGTTATACAGTAGGTTGGGGTATTTATGATACTGCTGTGTACTCCTTGAGGTATGGTGTTTACTGTTTTTTTCATAAGAAGGATAAGATTAAATATCGCTTGCAAAGTTACTATCTTTTTTGCGTTCAGGATAACTTTACGAAATAATTATTCTTGTGATTCGTTCTGATAAGATGAGAAAAATAAAAATTATACTTTGCTTGAGAACATCATAAATAGTCCATTAAAGTTATATTTAACCTAAAATGTAGTTGATATGAAAAAGTTATTTTTGTCTATCTGCTTGTTAATAAGCTCATTTATTGCTTCTGCACAAACAACGATCTACGCGAAACCCGTTGTAGACGAACGTATGGAATTGATGGGAATTATATTCCGATATGTGGAGCTACCACACTATATGAATAATAGTATATCGACCTACTACAATGAAATAGATAAATATTTTGCTAAATACAAGGATCATCCTGTAGTACAAATGTCTGAGCGATTGGTACCGTTTGGAGTCGGTTTCGATCCCGTAGCAGACCTTGCTATTTCGTTAGAGATAAAAAAGAATAAAATTGTTTTCAGTGATAAGGTAGATATCAATTACTTAGACGACCGATGGCCAAGAGATAGTATCTCTAAGTACTTGGTATTGTTGAATGATTTCTATAGAAAGACAAAATTTCGCAAGTTTTTCGAAAAGACTTCAAACTTCAGACAGGCAGCTGAAGAAAGCTTCCAAAAAGAGATTGTAAACGTAATTGATTTTGATTGGTTTGGAAAGTTTTTTAGATACCAACCCAAACATAAATTTCGTATAATAATAAGTCTTACATCTACTCTAAATTATGGACCGACTGTAGTTTATAAAGATGGAAGTGAAGAGTATTATTCTATAATTGCGTGTATGCAGGTAGACACAAACGGTTTGCCTATGTATCAGGCTAACAGTCTTTTGGGAACTGAAGAAATTCTAATTCACGAACTTTGCCACTCGTTTTGCGATGAGCCTATCGACACGTATCTCGACCAACTGATGCCACAAGCAACTATTTTGTATGAACTTAATAGAGAAGAGTTATTGAAGCATTATTGTGGCACTCCAAGATCTCTTTTAGGCGAGCTCTTTGTAAGAGCAGCCGTATTTCAATACGAAAAAGATCATAATGTTTTTGAAGTTTTCAATGTTAGAGGTAATATCCGTGAAGGATATTTGGGGTTGTACCAACTTTTAGACTGTTTTGAAAAGTACGCAAATGATACGGGTTATAAAAAACTTACCGACTTTATGCCACAGATAATAAGCTACTTAAATTCGTTCGATTTTAAGAAAATATATAGAGAAGATATTCCCGAAATAAAATATGCCAACATAGAGAACGGTAGCGATAATGTCGATTGTAATCTTGATAGTATCGTGCTGTATTTCAATACAGAAATGTATAAATACGATAAAACTACCTTAGACATACGTTCTACACCTGGGTTAGAACTTGTACAAGCAGGCGTGTATACTAATAAAGTAACGGGTAAAAAACAAGTTATAGGTAAAGACAAATGGAGTGAAGATGGTAAAGAGTGGACTTTTTATTTTAAAAAACTTCAACCCGATACCCAATATGAAATAAGATTTGGTGCTTGGTCGTTTACTGATAAAAAAGATAAGTATATACTCAAAGATGATTATATCTTAACTTTTAAAACGAAAAAGTAGTAGTCTATTGACCAGCCTACTACTTTCTTGTTTCGTACGATAAGCTTGTTCCTATCTCGAGCCTTTAAGCCGTTCAAATCTTCTTCAGTATTCGTTGGGCTGCGTCTGAGGCTGCAATCGCTCCGCCTGCCATCATTATTATGTCTTTGAGAACTAGTCTACCGGCACCCGACAGATAAGGGAACCCATATTGTGGGGTAGGGAAGTCGCCGCCAAGATTGGGCACATACACTTCGGGTGTAGTTATTAGAAAAGATAGCGTGACTATCGACATACCAAAGGTAAGCAGTCCCCCTACCAATCCGATTTTAGGCGACCATATACCGAGCAATGTAAGAAGACCGATGATTACTATAAACGTACCGAGTCCGTACGAAAAGTAATATGTTCCATTCGATTTGTGCCAATCGACATTTTTCTGTACAGTCTTACCCTCCGGATTTTTATAGAGAGTGTACTCTGCCACAGTTTTACCGTTGGCGTCTGTAGCCGTTTTGCCCGTATTGTTGTAGAAAAAGTTCATGAAAGGACTATTTATGACGAAAGGAACTATTCCGTCGGCTTCGTACTGGAAAGCTTTAAGACCTCCAATCCAAGCCATTACTATAAATATTGCAATCCTTATAAAATTGATAAAATGCTTCTGCCCTGAGGCGATAATCTTTATTACTTCTATTACCTTATTCATATTGATTTATTTTTAAAATTAGAATACAAAGGTAATGCAAATAAAGTATAGAGGGTAGCTATGGCTGTTTATTGCGTTATTGATAGCATCTATGTCGCAGCTTTATATCTTTACTGCCTTCGCTTTTCCGCTCATTGTAGATATGTGTAAACGAATGATTTCTGTGCGTGAAAACGACTTCTCGGCATAAGTCATTCCCATATCTATATCGTTTGGAGAGTATTTCTGTAGTAGTAGGTGCAGGGCGTTCATTCTTTCTTCGGCAGTCAACCCTATAGAGGCTGTACAATCTATAACAATACTTTCGTATTCGGTAGTGAATTTCGACGATAATACGTTGGTTCTACCTACTACACAGAACGATACTCGAGGATGTTTGGCTATACAACGCAATTTGTGCCCTTGAGGAGCACAGTGGATGTATATATAATCGCCTCTATCCCAGACGAAACTTATCGGAATACCGTATGCTCCTTCGTTTTCGTCGTTTACCATCGACAAAATGCCGTATTCTCCTTCTTCGAGCAATTGGAGTGCCCTCTCTTCGCTTAGCAATCGGTCTCTACGCCGTACATTTTCATTAGAATAAATCATAACTTTTTTTTGATGGCAAAGTTATATAAAAACATCTAAACATGAGAATAAAAGTGATTTTGTGATAAGAAATTCACTACAAAAATATTATCTTTGCCGAAAAAGATACGATTATGGTAAGTTTTACCGAAAGAGTAGTGAAGTGCCCTAAGTGTGGCAAAGAGTTTGTTTGTAAGCATAGTACAGAGTGTTTCTGTACGAAATATCATCTCTCTGCAGAAGTCTCTGCCGAGCTCCGACAGCTATATTCCGATTGTTTGTGCGAAAATTGTTTGCGAGAATATGCTTCGAAATGAGGTGTTTAGCATCGGGTAGATGCTGTTTGTAAAGTGGGGAAACTAAAAAAAGCGGTTGGTTCTTATAAGGAAACCATATCGCTTTTATTGTATTGTTGTTATCCCACGGTAGATTGGGATTTTTTCGGCGTTGTGTCCTCGCAGGGACTCGAACCCTGGACCCACTGATTAAGAGTCAGTTGCTCTACCAACTGAGCTACGAAGACAATATCCATAAAAAATGGAGTGCAAAAGTACTACTTTTTTCTCAATAACGAAAGACTTTATTCTATTTTATCGAAATATAAATTACGAGGAAATAATTTAAATCGCTTCTAATCAGTGTCTTGAACTTGTTTTTTTATTGGGTTGGGAGAATGATATTTGTCGCAGTGTTATTTTTTTGTACTTTTGAACTTTAAAATAATAGTATATCATCGAATATTACTGCTAATACTCATTATATTATGAATGATACAATAAAGATATTAGATAAGACATTCAAGAAATCGATTCCTGAAGAAACTATCATATCGTCGATAGATAAGATTGCCGAAAAGATTAATACCGATCTTAGAGATGATAACCCCTTGTTTATCTCGATATTAAACGGTTCGTTTATGTTTGCTTCCGACCTTATGAAGCGTATAGACTTCCCTTGCGAAATATCGTTTGTAAAGATTGCCTCGTATCACGGCACATCTTCGTCGGGAGAAATGCTCGAACTTATCGGACTCAAAGAGAATCTAAAAGGCAGAACTATAGTGGTGGTCGAAGATTTGGTAGATTCGGGGCAAACTATGTCGAAAGTGCTTGAGATAGTGCAAAATAGAGGTGCGGGAAAAATACGCATCGCCACACTGTTTTTCAAACCCGGAGCCATACAACACAATATTTCGCTCGACTATGTGGCTATGGAGATTCCCAATGACTTTATAGTGGGATATGGTCTTGATTACGACGGATATGGACGTAATCTAAGAGATATTTATACTGTTGTCGAATAAAAAACTGATATCCAATGAAAAAGCCTGTAAAAATCACACTCGTATCGCTCGGTTCGGTTTTAGCTATATTGTTGATAGCTATTACTATAGCCGTTTGGTTCGTATTTACGCCACAACGACTTACTCCAATTGTAAGAGATATCTTACAGAAAAATATTCGTTGCCAATCGCAGCTCGACGAAGTAGAACTTACATTTTTTTCTACCTTCCCGAATTTCAATATAAAGATAAACCAATTTACATTAACCAACCATATACAAGGCTCTAAGTCAGATACTTTGCTACATATCAATTGCCTTAAAGGTGAGGTTAATCCGATAAAGTATTTGTTCGATAATGAGTTGATAATAAATAGTATATCTCTCGAAAAAGGTTTTGTAAACCTATATACCGATAGTACGGGTAGGAGTAATTTCGATGTTTTCGCTACAGATAGTACCCAAAAGGATACGACTGAGTTTAAAATGCCTTTCGATTTTCTCGAATTACACAAAATGAGCCTTGCGGATGTTCGTATCGATTATTGCGATAAGCAATCGGGTATAAACACTCAGATAAATAACTTGGGGATGTCGCTCGTAGCTACTATTAATCAATCGAATGGCGATATAAATCTAAATGCCGATGCTCAAGGCATAGCATTCGAAATGGACGATTCCACTCGGTTGGAAACCTCAATGGAGGCGTTGTCTTTCAACCTGAAAGGCAACAAAAACAACAATAAAATCAATGGTAATGTACGATTGGGCATATCGGCTCTCGATGTGTTTTATGGCAATAGTACGTTTGTAGCAAAACAAAATTTATCGGTCGACCTCCCGTTGGATATTGATATTAAGGGTTTTATATTGAATCTTGGTAAGGGCGGTTTTATAGAATTTGCAAATCAAAAAATCGCTCTATCGGGATGGCTTAGCAAGCAGAAGCAGGCTATCGATATGGATGTGAAAATAGAATCCGATGTGCTGCAAGTAAAAGATATTATGGCTCTTATGCCCGACAATATCAAAAAGAATTTTAGTAAAATGACCTTCGACGGCCGATTCGACCTCTCTGCCAGAGTGAAAGGTAAGATGCATGGCGATACTATCCCTAAAATATTGGCTGATATCAATATAGAAAATGCCAAATATTCTCAGAAGGGGCTGCCTTGGGCATTTCGTAATATCAACGGTCAGCTACAGGCAACGATAGACGATAAGGTATCGGACCTTAAAATCAATCGTTTAAAGCTTAGTTTCGGTAAATCGTCGGTGGTAGCAAACGGTTCGATAAACGACCTTACCGGACGACAAATGTGCTACATCGCTCTTAATGGTAACCTCGATTTCGATGATTTGAAATCGTACCTTCCGCAAACGACTGTAATACAAGGCGATGCCGTAGCCAAGCTAAAAGGAGCGTTTACTCTCGACGATATCTCTGAGGTACGAATGAAAAAGATAAAACTAAACGGTAATATAGACACTAAGAATCTAACAATCAGGTACAACGACTCTACCGTGATAGAAGCCCCAAGAGCCAATATAGCCGTATCGATTCCTTCGACTCGTAAAAATCCGAAGTTTAAAGAATTGATTGAAGTAGGTATCGATCGCCCTGCCCGACTCGATTTTGAGCAGATAGGAACGTTGAAAGCCAGAGTACATTCGCCTAAGATAAATATCGGAATATCAGACGTTACCGATAGTCGCCAACCTATGTCGGTACGTTGCAGTTACAATATACCAATGCTTGATGTAGAGAAAGATACTATCGTGGCAAAAGTAACCAATCCTCACGGTGATTTTTATATGGTTCCATCGAAACACAGTAGTACGCTAAGTACATACATTATAGCTCTTGTGTCGTCGCAGCTCGATGTGGAATATGGTAAAAATGTGAAAGTTACATCCTCTAAGGTCGATTTGAATGGAAATATCACCTATGATAATACGCAGGCTAATGCTTTTTTACAGTTTCTTCCTTATTGTAATATGAAAATGAACGATATAGGTGTAGAGACAAAAGAACTGAAAGAGAAAGTACGTATGCCGATAGTAGATTTTTCGCTCACTCCCGACAATCTGACTATAAACAAGAGCCGTTTTATACTTAAAAATTCCGACTTCAATCTATCAGGTAAAATAACCAATATCGATGATTATATGCGTAACGACGGTATGTTGAAAGCCGATTTGTCGTTCACATCGGATATGGTAAATATCAAAGAGTTGATGGATATTGTAAGTGGATTTGGAGCTAAAGATTCGGTTCAGAAAGAGGCACTTGCCGAAAAAGCAAAAGATGGCGACAAAGATCCATTTATGGTTCCTTGGAATATCGATATGGTCTTGAATACCAATGTTTCGCACGGAAAGATATTTGAGACTGACATTTACGACTTGGGCGGAAAGCTTATGATCAAAGACGGGGTGCTTGTACTCGAACAGATGGGTTTCACTTGCGAGGCTGCCAAGATGCAGCTGACTTCCATATATCGCTCCGAACGGAAAAATCATCTCTTTGTGGGGCTCGATTTTCATTTGCTTGATATAGAGGTAGATAAGCTGATAAAAATGATTCCGCAGATAGACACTATCGTTCCTATGTTGCGATATTTTTCGGGCAAGGGCGAGTTTCATATAGCAGCCGAGACATATCTAAAATCGAACTACGATATAAAATATTCTACCCTCAGAGGAGCATCTGCCATTGAGGGAAAAAATCTCGTATTGCTCGATAACGAGACATTCGATAAAATGGCAAAAATGCTGATGTTCAAGAAGAAAACCAAAAACGTAGTCGATTCGTTGTCGGTAGAATTGACCGTATTCCGCGATGAAGTAGAGTTGTATCCTTTCCTATTCTCTATGGACAACTATCAGGTTGTGTTACAGGGAATTTACAATCTATCGCAGAACTATAAAATAAAGGCCGAAACGATATCTCCGATAAAACTCGGAGTAGACCTTACCTCTAATAAAACAGGCGGATTGAGACTATCGAAACTCAAACTATTGAATTTGAAGTATAGTAATATGTTCAAACCCGAAAAACAAAACGCTACGCAAAGACAAATATTAGAGCTTAAGAAGATGATTTCGGATGCTCTCAAAGCTAATGTAAAGAAACAGTAGAAGTCAAAACTATATAATATCAATTACTTATGTTGAAAATAGCGATATCGGATGAGTTGCAGATTTCTAAGGATATAGAGACTCATCTGTCTCATAGCGGATTAAGCATCGACTTCAGAGATAGATCAAAATCTATTTCTTATTCCGACAGATTTCCATCGGAAATAAGGTATCTCGATAATAATCATATATTTATCTCTATAGCAAATGGATTATATGATTTGGCTATTGTGAACGACCTCTCTTTGTGTGAACAAGAAAAAGATTACGAGAAACTGTATGTTTTCGAGGAGGCTTCGTCGAGTTTATGTTTCTTTTTTGCTAATGGAGTGAAATACAAAGATGTATTGTCGCTATCAAACAAACGTATTGCAACCAATGTTCCCGAAACGGTAAAACGATATTGTAAGTCGAAACGTATTAGAGGGACTACAATTATATTCGATAAAACACCTCAAAATGCTGTCGAGCTGGGTATTGCAGATTGTTTTGTAGATCTTGCCAAGAATACGGATTCTAAGCAATACTATATGGCAGAGGTTATTATGGAGACACATTTGGTATTGATAGCGAGCCCCAAAATAAGCCTTGAGAAGCGCCATATATTTGTGGATGAATTGATTTATCGTTTACAAGCTGTACAAAATGCACGTAATAAGATAAAAGTCGAAATCTTGTGCAGTATGGAAAATAAAAACAAACTTGTAGCCGAAATACGCAAGATAGACGAAAATATAATCGTACTCTCATCGTACGACCAACAAAAAGTTAGCATTCAGGCTGTTATGGATGAGAAGCAATTGTGGGATATCACTCACTACCTCAAAGAGATAAAAGCCGAAAAAATAATAGTTTACGATATTACCAAGATGATAATCTAAACTGTTAATTGATAGCTAAGACTATACCACAAAACGCCTCTACGTTTACACTCACTGCCCGATGTGGACTTAATACCAACTTCATACTTCCGCCGGTCAGCAGGTCGGCAGTTTCGGTATTGTCTTGCGGGGTTATATGTAAAAAATCGAAAGCGTGTTGTGGGATAATTATTTGCAGATGTTGTTCGGTATCGGCGAAGTTAGCCACTATCAACAGCAGTTCTTCGTCGCATTTACGCAAGAAAGCAAAGCACCTCTCGGAGTTGAAGTCGGGATTATCGATATTGGCATACGTAAGGTCGTAAAAGAGCCCTTCGGATAGGGCTTTAGAGCTGCTGCAGAGCGTAAGCATACGTTTGTAGGTGTCTCTGAGAGACTTCTCGTCGGCAGACATCAAGTCGAAGTCGTACTTACCACCGTTTATCCAGCGGCGGAGCGTATCGGGCTGATAGTAGTCGAAAATGGAGCTACGCCCGTCGACACCGCTGAATCCGCTATCGTCCATACCTCGCTCGCCAAGCTCCTGACCTGCATACAGCATAAATGGATTGGTGTTCATCATAGCCGATACTATGAGTGCAGGAATCGCCCTCATAGCCCGAGAAGCAAAAAAATCCGATGCAATACGCTGTTCGTCGTGGTTTTCGAGAAAATTCACCATCTTATCGGCTATGTCTCCTACGTTTTGCCAGCAGTATGTTATGTTTTTCGCAGGTAAGTCATTACAAATCACCTCTCTGAGAGTATCGTAAAGTCCTACCTTATCGTACAGATAATCGAACCCGCCATAGTCGGCATACAGGCGGTATTGGCTTGGGGTGTATATCTCGGCAACTAATATCAGATGCGGATATTGCCGCTTCAGCTCACCTATAGCCCAATGCCAAAACTCCACGGGCACCATCTCTGCCATATCGCAGCGGAAACCGTCGACTCCTTTCGATGCCCAGAATAGCAGAATATCACGCATTTTCAGCCAAGTATCGGGCGTCGGGTCGAAATGCTCACTACCGTCGGCGTAGTCGATTCCGTAGTTGAGTTTGACGGTATCGTACCAGTCGTTACGCGACGGAGAGGGCGAAAAACAATCGTTGCCAGTCGCTTTGGCAGGATATTCATCGTAATCGGTCAGCGTGAACTGCGGGGCAAATCGCTCGGAGGGGAAATAGTAAAAGTTATTGTCTGCCGAGAAATGCACGGTTGTGTCGTCGTTATCACCTAACTCGCCAACATCCGGAGGTTTCGATACAGACCGATAGCAACGTGCGACGTGGTTCGGCACGAAGTCAATTATCGCACCTAAACCGTTGTTGTGGATACGCTCTACGAGAGCCTCAAACTCCTGCATACGATTTACGGGATTATCTGCCAAGTCGGCACTAACATTGTAGTAGTCTCTGACGGCGTAGGGCGACCCTGCCAAACCCTTCACTATATCGCGACTATCGCCCGCAATACCGAGTTCGGGGTACGGAGTAGTCGAAGCGTAATCTATCACTCCCGTGAGCCAGATATGCGTACAGCCGAGCTTTTTTATCTCCTTCAAAGCTCTGTCGGAGAACGAACCGAATTTACCGCAACGGTTTTCGGCGATTGTTCCATTGGGGATATTTTCGCCCCGCTCGGTCGAGAAATGTCTGACAAACGCCTGATAAATAATTACTTTACCCATAAGACTTCAATTATGTGCGAAAGTACAACAAAATATTGGTTATTGGGAAAAAAATGGTAATTTTGCACCCGCATTTTTGTGGACGATAATTAGACTCAAGCACAAAACACAGCACACGGCACTGATTATAAGCACTGTACCGAATCAGCCACCTACTTTATAGGTAGTGTTGTAACATTTTTGACTTGTCTTTGTCTAATCTATTGTATTGCCATTCTTTACAAACAAAAAACTTATGTTGGGAAAAGTAAAAAAGCTAAAAAATACACTCTTCGAAAACTTGTCACCATTGCGTTTTGCACTGATAATGAGCTTTCTAAACTTGGTGCTGTTTCATTATCCGTTTTTCAAGTTTGTCTGCCAACACGCCGACTACAACGACCTCAACGGAACGTTGATTATTGTAAGTTTAGCGATTCTGATTTTTGTAGCGAATGCCTTAGTGTTCTATATCTTGTGCTACCTCTCGAAGTACGTAGGAAAAGCAATATTGGTCATATTCTTTATACTCAGCTCGATAGCATTGTACTTCATTATCACTTACAACGTGCAGATAGACGAGAGTATGATGGGTAATGTAGTGAACACCAACAAAGACGAGACACTCAGCTTTTTCTCATACAGATTGATACTTTATGTGCTGGCATTCGGCGTTTTACCAAGTATTTATATATTTAAAGCAAAGCTCATTGCCATCAAGAGAAAAAAATTCTTCACCACATTCGGTTTGATACTGTTGTCTATGTTCATAGTCTTGGGTATCAATGCAGGCAACTGGGTATGGGTACATAGGTATTCCGAGCCGTTGGGCTCATTGCTGCTGCCGTGGTCTTATACGGTCAATACGTCGCGTTTCTATATCCACAAACAGAAACAGAACCGCAAGGAGACGCTGCTACCCGACGCAAAAATAAAAGACGACGACAAATCGCTGATAGTGTTGGTAATAGGTGAATCTGCCCGCCGCAAAAACTTCTCACTCTACGGCTATCCCAGAAACACCAACCCGCTACTTTCACAGACAAAAGGCATTCATATTTTCAACGCAAACTCGGCTGCTACCTACACCATTGCAGGCGTAAAAGCGATTCTGGAGCACAAAAGCACAAGCAGGCTATACGAGTGTCTGCCAAACTATCTGTCGAGAACAGGTGTAGACGTCATTTGGCGAACCAACAACACGGGCGAACCGCCGACATTGAACGTGAAGAAGTTCCTTAAAGCAGACTCGCTCAGCAAGATGTGCGTAGGCGAGAACTGCGGCTACGACGAAGTACTCCTTGCCGGACTAAAAAAGCAAATATTGGAAAGCAAAAAAAACAAAATATTGGTAGTACTCCACACAAGCACCAGCCACGGACCGGCATACAGCAAGAAATACCCGCCTCGATTCGAGGTATTCCGCCCCGTGTGTACCAAAGTAGAGCTAAACAAATGTGCCAAAGACGAGCTATACAACGCCTACGACAATACTATCGTGTACACCGACTACATCTTACACTCGGTCATAGATACGCTCAAAGAGATAAAAGACTACAAAAGCGCGATGATATTCATCTCCGACCACGGCGAATCGTTAGGCGAAAACAACCTCTATATGCATGGTGTCGATATGAGTTTTGCCCCGAAAGAGCAGTACGAGATACCGTTTATCGTGTGGCTTTCGGACAATAACGACAGACGACTCAAACGCCTCGGCACTCTGTCGCAAGGATATATCTTCCATAGCATTATGAACTACCTATCGATAGAGAGCCCCATATACAACGAAGAGTTGAATATCTTCAGATGAGGTCTCTGTATATTAACGATATAAATTTGCTGTAGCAGTATGGAGACGAGAAAAAAAATCTATATAATAGTACCGACCATACTTTTGTTGGTTGTTGCTTTACTGCTGTTTTTCAAAGGATTATCGTTCGATTTTCTTACATATCGCTTGGAGTCACCCAACATGCACCGAGCGTTTCTGATATTTGGAGCCATAGCTTTGCCGTTGTTGTCGCTTCTTGCTTCCGACGGTGTTTTTCGGAACGAACCGCTGCACTCGAAGATATTGATGATAGGCATATCGTCGTTTGCCATATCGATGGTATTCAACTTGCACTTAATCTATATTTTTTCCATTGTTTTTTCTGTTTGCGTAGCTGTAAATCTATATTTTGAGCGAAAGGTATACCGACCTACAATATTTCATTTGTTAATACTTATATATTTTGTTGTCAACACTATAAGTCTATTGTGGACAAATAATTTTGTGTTGGGAACGAAGTTTATCAAAAAAGACTTATCGATGCTCTATGTACCGCTACTTTTTTGTCTGTTTAGTCTATGCCAAGAGCAGATTAAAACTATTTTGGTAGTGGTGGGGCGATGGTTTATGTTTTTTGCCTTTTTATCGGTCTGTGCGTGGATACTGCAGAGTAGAGTATTGGGCATATCACTTCTCGAATCGTTCAGTACTACCAAACACTTCTTGGTCGATAGTTATTCGCCTTTTGTATTGATTTTTTCGTGGTCTAATTTCGACCATCCAACCTATATCTCTATCTGCCTTATACTTGGTCTGTCTGTATTATGGTACTATGTAGGTAAAAAGATTGTAGCTGTATGGGAATTGATTTTCGGTATCGCTATCGTGCTATTTCTTTCTGTTATAACGCAATCGAGGTTTATGCTGCTTTCTTGGAGTATTGTAAATATTGTATTCATCTTGTACTACCTCAGACGAAGTCGGAAAAGGGTGGTGTTATTTGTCTGTGTATTAATTGCTTGTGTGTCGTTGTTGCTGTGTTTTAATCCAAATTCGGCTAAGAGTCTGTTTTTGGACGATGTAAGAGATATGCATTATAGTGTAGCGTTTGAGTCTATCGGCGAAAATACTTTGCTTGGTACTGGTATCGGTGGTATGACCAAATATATAAATAAAGACAATCCCTTATATGCTCCGATAAAAGATAGCTGGGATGGACATTACCATCCTCACAACCAAGTGATTGGTGATTTTATGCAGACGGGTGTTTTGGGGCTTTTGTCTATTGTCGTGCTAATAATATATATGCTCTATTCGTCTATCAAACAGCGCAATATATTGTTTTTTAGTTTTGTATTGATATACATATTGTTGATGTCGATAGAGATGCCTCTAATGGTAGACCAAGGATTGTATTGTTTTGTGTTTTTTATAAGTCTGTTTACTGCACGCAGATATTTGAACAAAAACGATTTATGCTATTGTAAACATAGAAAATAGCAATAATATTTCTTCCGTGTCGGTCGTAATCTAGGCTTACAAAAAAATCATTTTTCGTATGCTCCAATATCGGGTTTGTTGTCGTTCAAACGACTTTTCCCAAACAAATCGGTCGGATAATGTTGTGATACCGTCATATTGGCTTTGTCGCGTGCGGCAGACTGCTCCGATAGCCGAAAGTCGAAGTAACCGCTCTCTTTGATATTGTCGAAGTTGGGGGTCGTCTGCACGAATATATCGTTGCCTTCGGCTCGGGTCTGTATAATTTCGTGCAACTGAGGATACGACAACTTTTCGGCTTTTATCAAACAGTTGCTTATGAATACATTGAAAGGTATTCCCAGAGTGGTGTCTTGTAACGATAGTTCGTTGTGCAGATTACCTGTGATTATACAATTTTCTATAACACAGCTGTTTATTGGAAAAGCTGCTACGGCACCGTTTTTTTTCGTAAAACTCACAATATCCACAGCCGGTCGGCTTGTATTGCCCCCTGCAAACACACTCGGCATATAGTTGGCAATAGTGGAGTGTATCATTTTCAGGCTGCCGCCCAACTGCAATATTGCCGATTTACCGCAATTGGATATTTCGGAATTGATGACCGATAGGTCTCCGAACTGCGACAAAATGCCATAAGCTCCCATACAATGTACTATGGAGCCGTCTACGTCGAGCTTGATGGGGATAGTACTGCTGCCGTACAACAATACTCCTATGTTCCCTCCTGTTATAGTGGTGTTATTCAAACGGTTATTCCCCGTTTCGCTAAAAAAGTATATACCGCCCCACTGCGAAGGCAGATATGAGTAAGGGATATTAGTATAAGCCCAGTCGAACCTATCGCCTCTGATAGAGATACGTTTGTCGGTAGTGCCGTTGGCAACGAGGTTGCCCTCGACGACGATAGTCGTATTGTCGAGCGATATGTTGCGAATACCCGTTTTGAGTATCATCTTACTGCCTCTGTTGATAAATATCTTGGTACCGGCTTGTAGCGTAAGGGTTTTACCCTTGGGTATATGCAAGTATCCGAAGATAAGATATGGTTTATCGGCAGAGAATGTTTCATCTGCTGCCAGCGAATAATTCCTGAGTACGACTACGTCTTGCCCGTATGCTTCGAGTATAACCTTTTGCGTCTGCCCGTTGAGGCTGAATAAGAGATTGTCCGTTACCTGTACGGGCGTGCTTTGCATATTAGCCTGAGGTGTAATTTCCACGAAAACAAATATGCTGTCGTTTGCGGGTATTTCTATGTTTTCCAACATTTTGGTCTGTCCCGACGGGTATCCGTCGGCATTGAATCGGAATACCGAACTGCTGCCTCCTTCGAGCCACAATTTGTTGATTTTTATTGCTTTATTGTGTCTGTTGTAGACCCTCAGTTCGAGCGTGATAGACGATATTGTCGAAAAAACGGTATCGAATCTCACCGTATCTGCCGAGAACTCCAATTTGTGGTTCGGATTGGTAGTGAAAGGATCTCGTTCACAAGACAGTAAACCAATCCCTACTACCAACCCGAAACAAATTTTTACCAAAAGTTGTTTGGACAACATATTTTATTTCACCTCATAAAACTTTCGAGTTCGGCGACGCTCTTCTGCAGCGGCTTGCCGAGAACACGACATCCGTTGTCGGTAATAACGATGTCGTCTTCGATACGTATTCCGCCAAAGTCGTAATAATCTGCAAGTTTGGTGTAGTTGATGAAATCGGTAAATTTACCCTCAGCCTTCCATTGTTCTATTAGTCTGGGTATGAAATATATACCCGGTTCTACGGTAAGCACATTACCTACTTTTGTGTATTTGCCGAAGCGTAGAGAGCGATGTCCGAATATATTGCTACGCTGTACTTTATCGTCGTATCCTACAAAATTTTCACCCAAACCTTCCATATCGTGTACGTCCATTCCGAGGGCGTGTCCGAGTCCGTGCGGCATAAACAGCGATGTAGCTCCTGCTCGCACAGCATCTTCGGCGTTACCTTTCATTAAGCCTACTGCCGAGAGCCCCTCTGCCAACACCTTACAAGCGTGGAAGTGCACGTCTTGCCATTTGATATTGGGCTTTGCCATAGCTATACACTCCATATTTGCTTTGAGAACAGTCTCGTATATATCTTTCTGTTTTTGTGTGAATTTGCCGGATACGGGTATGGTTCTCGTGTAGTCGGAGCAATAGCCGCTTTCGGACTCTGCTCCCATATCCACGAGTAACAGTCTGCCGTCGGTCAGTGTTTTGTCGTGGAATGGATTATGCAGAGTCTGACCGTCTTGCGATAAAATTATGGGGAACGAGACTCCTGTACCGTACGATAGCGATACGCCCTCTGCCAGCCCTGCCAAATATTGTTCGGTGATGCCTGCTTTTGCATTTTTCATCACGGTCTGATGCATCAGTACGCCTGTGTCGCATATCTTGTCCATCTCTGCTATTTCGTCTGACGATTTTACCAGACGCAGCTCTACGACGGCTTTTATCAGACATTCGGAGACTTCCGTATTTATCTTGTTTACCTGTTTGTCGAGTAATTCTGCCATACGGATAATCATATCGTGGCGATAGACGGGCAGATAGTGTATCTTTCGCCCTTGTTTTTGGGCTTTTGCCAGAAATTCGGACAGTTGCTCCGTTGTGAGTGAAGTGGCTACGCCGCACTCTTTAGCATAGTCGCCGATTGTTGGCTGGTCGCCCATCCAGATAATGTCGTCCATTGTAAAGTCATCGCCCCATAGAGTCGCTTCACCGCTTTCGAGGTCGATTGTTCCGAACAGACCGTCTCTGCATTTCGAGAAAAAATATCTGAAACTGCTATCTTGGCGGTAACGGTAAACGTTCGACGGATAGTTCATAGGGGCTTCGTTGTTAGCGGGGAAAATGGCTATCCCGCTCGTGCCCGACATTAGGTTTTTCAGGGCATTTCGTCTTTCTACGAAGGTATTTACGTTGATCATATACTTTAAAATTTTTTGTTTTTGCAAATATACAACTTTTTCTTGCCATTCTTGTTGCTTATTTTTACTACTACATTGAAAGCAGACTTTTTACTCATATTTTAGATGGATATAATGATGTATAAAACAAAGTGTTACTCTTTTTAAAGCTTCATTTTGTCCATTATATCCGAAAATATAAATAATAAAAAAACTTTTGCTCCGAGTGTAATAAAAAAGTGTAAGTCAAACGTTTGTAAGACTTACACTCTCGTTTGCGGTATGGACGGGACTCGAACCCGCGACCCCCTGCGTGACAGGCAGGGATTCTAACCAGCTGAACTACCACACCGTGTTGGTTTTCGGATGTGCAAAAGTAATACTTTTTTCTTAACCCACAAAATATTTTTTTATTCCTCGCGAAAAAAATAATAAAGAGCCGTCCGAAGACAACTCTTTATTATTGTAAATAGATTTTTACCTTGTCTTACACCAACTTATGTATTACGAGACCCGAACGGAGTTTAGGTTCGAACCAAGTAGTTTTCGGTGGCATAATGTTGTTTGTATCGGCTATGTCGATAAGTTGCTGCATAGATACGGGATATAAAGCGAAAGCTACGCGCATTTCACCCGAATCCACACGTCTCTTCAACTCGCCAAGTCCGCGAATACCGCCCACGAAATCGATACGTTTGTCGGTGCGTAGGTCTTTGATACCTAGTATCTCATCGAGTATCAGGTTCGACGACACTGTTACGTCGAGTACACCTATCGGGTCTTTGTCGTCGTAAGTGCCGGCTTTGGCGGTAAGCGAATACCAGTTGCCGCTCAGATACATAGAGAAGTTGTGCAGCTTCGATGGTTTGTAAATGTCTTTACCTTTCAGCTCTACGTCGAAGTTTTTCTTTAGCTTTTCGATGAACTGTTCGTCTGTCAGACCGTTCAGGTCTTTGACTACACGGTTGTAGTCGATGATTGTAAGCTGGTCGTCTGGGAAGCATACAGCCATAAAATAGTTGTACTCTTCGTTGCCTTTGTGGGCGGGGTTCTGACGTCGTTTTTCGTCGCCTACCAGAGCGGCGGCAGCACTTCTGTGGTGTCCGTCGGCAATATAAAGCGAAGGTATCGTGGCGAAAATCTCGGTGATACGTTTGATTTTAGCCTCATCTTCTATCAACCAGAAGGTGTGTCTGAAGCCGTCGAGCTCTGCGACGAAGTCATATTCGGGTTTACCTTTCGTTACCTCTTTTACTATTGCATCGAGCTCATTATTATGCGGATAAGCGAAGAAAACGGGCTCTACGTTAGCGTTGTTCACACGAACGTGTTTCATACGGTCTTCCTCTTTGTCTTTGCGGGTAAGCTCGTGTTTTTTGATTTTGCCTGTCATATAGTCGTCTACATACGCACACACAACGAGACCGTACTGAGTTTTACCGTTCATAGTCTGAGCATAAACGTAATAATTCTCTTTACCGTCTTGTATAAGCCAACCGTTTTTTTGGAACTTCTCGAAGTTTTCGGCAGCCTTACGGTACACTTTTTCGTCGTGTTCGTCGGTGCCTACGGGGAAGTCTATTTCGGGCTTAATGATATGATACAGACTCATTTCATTGCCGGCAGCTTCGGCACGCGCTTCTTCCGAATTCAGTACGTCGTACGGACGCGATGCAATCTTTTCTACTAATTCTTTTTGGGGGCGAATACCCTTGAAAGGTTTGATAATAGCCATTGTCTTATTTTATTTTTTAATTTATATATTTGAGAATAAACGCACTATATAATCCGAAAATTTTCTTCAAAGTTAGTACTTTTTATCGAAAAAAGAAGAGTACGGTTTATATGTTTTTTTGTAAACGCTTAATATCAGGTTCTTTGTCTTAGCCTTACTCCATCTTATCTATCGTAGAGACACCGAGAGTTATCTCCTCGAGGACATCGAGAAGCACTTTTACCGTCTCCAACGAGGTGAACATAGCCACGTTGTTTTCTACCGCACAGCGACGTATCTGGAAGCCGTCTTCGGTAGTCATATTCTTATTAATATCGATAGTATTAATCACATAGCTGACGTGTCCTTGACGCAGCGAGTCGAATATCTCTTCGGAGCCTTCCGAAATTTTTCTCCTCTCCCTCGTCCTGATACCATTGTCTTTTAGGAACTTAGCCGTACCTTTTGTAGCCTCTACATTGAAGCCCATATCGTAGAAACGTTTCACGAGAGGAAGGGCTCGCTGCTTGTCGCAGTCGGCAATGGTAACGAGTATGGTACCGTAGTTTGCCACATTCATTCCCGACGAACGCAGTGCTTTGTAGAGTGCACGCGTAAGCGATTTGTCGTACCCGATAGCCTCACCCGTCGATTTCATCTCGGGCGAAAGGTATGCGTCCATTCCGCGTATTTTACTGAAAGAGAATGCAGGAGCCTTGACGAACCAGCTTTTTTTCTCTTCGTGATAGACTTGGTCGATGCCCTGTTCGGCAAGGCTGTGCCCGAGTTGTACGCGGGTAGCAATATCTGCCATATCCACTCCCGTCGCCTTGCTCAAGAACGGCACAGTGCGGCTCGAACGCGGATTGACCTCTATGACGAATACATCGTCGTTCGTATCGGCTATGAACTGTATATTGAAAAGCCCTATGATACCTATCTCGAGCCCCAACCGTACAGAGTAGTCGATGATTTTATCCTTTACTTTCTGCGATACGGAGAATGTGGGATATACCGAAATGCTATCGCCCGAATGAATACCCGTACGCTCCACGTGCTCCATTATACCGGGGATAAACACGTCGCGACCGTCGCAGATGGCATCTACTTCGAGCTCTTTGCCCGAGATATATTTATCCACCAGAACAGGCTGATTGACATTGATTTCTACCGCCGTCTGCAGATATTTTTTGAGACTCTCCTCGTTGTTTACTATCTTCATAGCACGTCCGCCAAGTACGAAACTCGGGCGAACGAGTACGGGATAACCTATATCTTGAGCTACCCGACAGCCGTCGGGAATGTTGGTAACAGCCAATCCTTTAGGTTGCGGTATACCGAGTGTATTCATAACCTTCTCGAAACTGTCGCGGTTCTCGGCTCGGTCTATCGCCTCTACGTCGGTGCCGATTATCTTTACCCCGAGTTTGTGTAGCGGCTCGGCAAGATTTATGGCAGTCTGCCCGCCAAGTGTTACTATCACTCCGTCGGGCTTTTCGAGGTCGATTATATTCATTACGTCCTCGACTGTAAGCGGCTCGAAGTATAGTTTATCCGAAGTCGCATAGTCGGTAGAGACGGTTTCGGGATTATTGTTTATCACAATAGCCTCATAACCTGCCTGTTGTATAGTCCAAATAGCGTGTACGGTAGAGTAGTCGAACTCTATGCCCTGCCCTATGCGTATCGGTCCCGAACCGAGTACTACTATTTTCTTTCTGTCAGATACGATAGACTCATTCTCCTGCTCGTAGGTAGAGTAAAAATAGGGTATATATGCCGAAAATTCGCTTGCGCAGGTGTCTATCATCTTATAGACAGGCATAATGCTTTTTTCTTTTCGCAAGCGGAAAATATCCGCCTCGTCGTACGATTTGCCTTCGACCGACCAACACACAGCAATGTATTTGTCGCTGAATCCCATCTCTTTGGCTTGTATAAGGGTATCCTCGTCCATAGGATTTGCCTTTACGACAGCTTCGAACTCTACTATATTCTTTATCTTCTCGAGGAAAAACATATCTATCTTCGTGGCATTGTATATCATACCCAAGTCTATACCATTTCGTATGAGCTGGGCTATGGCATAGAGTCGGTCGTCGGTCGCCTGACGTATGTAGTTTATCAGATATTCGTTGTCTTTGTCATCGAATTTTTTATGCCAAATATGGCAAACACCCGTCTCCAAGCCACGTACGGCTTTAAGCAGGCTTTCGCCCATAGTCCTGCCAATAGACATCACTTCGCCCGTAGCTTTCATCTGAGTACCGAGCGTGTTGGACGCCTCCGAGAATTTATCGAACGGGAAACGCGGTATCTTGGTAACGATATAGTCGAGAGCCGGTTCGAAACTTGCCGGAGTATTGTCGAGGCGTATTTCGTCGAGAGTAAAGCCCACTGCTATCTTGGCACTGACACGTGCTATGGGATAACCGCTTGCTTTCGATGCCAAGGCCGAACTGCGGCTCACACGCGGATTGACCTCTATGAGATAATAGTTGAAACTCAGCGGGTCGAGTGCAAACTGTACGTTGCAGCCACCCTCTATTTTGAGTGCGCGGATGATTTTCAACGCCGAGTCGCGAAGCAGCTGAAACTCTTTGTTTGTCAATGTCTGCGATGGGCAAACAACCATCGAGTCGCCCGTATGGACGCCGACAGGGTCGATGTTTTCCATATTACAGATGGCGATGGCGGTATCGTTTTTGTCACGAATTACCTCGTATTCAATCTCTTTGAAGCCTTTTATAGATTTTTCGACCAATACCTGATGTACAGGCGAGAGTGCGAGAGCATTACGCATCAACTCGCAAAACTCGGCTTCGTCTTCGGCAAAACCTCCTCCCGTGCCTCCAAGCGTAAACGCCGGACGCAGCACGACGGGATAACCGATTTCGGCTGCCGCAGCAAGCCCCTCTTCCATCGAATTGGCTATCTTAGAGGGCAATACCGGTTCGCCCAGACTCTTACAAAGTTCTTTGAAAAGTTCGCGGTCTTCTGCCATCTCGATACTCTGAAACGATGTACCGAGTATCTCCACGTCGCACTCTTCGAGGATACCTTTTTTGGCAAGTTGTACGGCGAGGTTGAGCCCCGTCTGCCCGCCAAGCCCGGGCACAATGGCATCGGGTCGCTCGAAACGAATAATTTTTGCCACATATTCCAAAGTCAGAGGCTCCATATAGACCTTGTCGGCTATGTGAGTATCGGTCATAATAGTAGCAGGGTTCGAGTTTGCCAATATCACTTCGTATCCCTCTTCTTTCAGAGCAAGGCAAGCCTGTGTTCCTGCATAATCGAACTCCGCCGCCTGCCCTATCACTATCGGTCCCGAGCCGATTACCATTACCTTTTTTATGTCTGTGCGTTTCATTATATATTGGTTATTTTGTTGTTTGCCGTCTGTAAAAAAAGAGTAACCGTTTTATCAACAAAAATGATTACCCTTTTTTGAAAAAACAATATTTACAGCAGTTTATACACTGCAACTGCCTATTTGTAAATACATATATTACTCTGCCGTATAACTTCATTTCGAGATGCAAAGATAATATTTAATTACGAATTACGAATTACGAATTACGAATTACGAATTACGAATTACGAATTACGTGTAATCGTTTAATTGCACGGAAACGATTAAGTGAGGGCAAAAGCAAACTTGTCTGTATTTTGTCGAAATGGCAACCGCTTTTTTATACTTTCCCTATAGAGACAATGATACGTCGATATCAAAAAGGCTATTATCAGGCTATTGCCGACTCGCAAACCATACCTATCGATTGCAGACCATTTATAGAATATACACTGAATATCATAGAGCAATCGCTACAAGACATATTAAAAAATGGTGGTTTAAATGGTGGTTTAAATCTGTTGCAACAAGAGATAATCTCACTAATACGAGATAATCCGTATATAAAAACATTCGATATAGCCCAAAAGCTTAAAAGACCTGTCCGCACTATAGAAAACAACCTCCGCATTCTTAGAGAAAAAGCTATCATTGGCCGAGAAGGTAGTAAAAAAAGCGGCAGATGGATAGTAAATCAATCCTTATAAGGTAATTGTATGGGGACGAAAAAAAGGGACAAACACACAAGGTTCGCCCCTTCATTTTTACATTATTACATTCATACATTTACCTTTTTACCATCTTAGCTACCATACCATCGGCTCTTACTGTGTAGACTCCTGCGGGCAGGTGCGATACTTCTACCTTGTCGGTATCGGCAGCGTGGGCTACTTCGGTGCCGTACATATCGTATATACGTATGGTACGAGCCTTAGCCGAGATGTATAGCACCTCTGCCACGGGGTTCGGGTAGATGGCGAGCGGCTTGGTGGCAGCCTCGTCGAGTGCCGTAGTAGTGGGAGCGAATACCGCCTTTATCTCTACCGGCTCCGAGATGGAGAAGACGAAGTCGTTCGCAATGGCTTGGTCGTTGATAGTAAGGCTCTTCACCTCGAAGCCGTGGTTGGGTATGGCTCTTACCATAAGCTGTGTGCCATACTCTACCGAGCTACCCGAAGCCACGATTTCGCTTCCGCGTGTAACCTCGATTTTACCGCTATACATATTGCTGTTGTAGGTAACGGTATAGCTCTGTTTACCGAAGAAGACTTCGATATTGGTATTGTCGGTTACAGTAAAGCTAAGCCCCGAGATACGAACGCCGTTTACAAAGACGTTATCGAGCTTATAACCTTGATAGGGAGTGGCTTCTACGGTAAGAACCGTACCATACTCTACCAAGTCTCCCGAATGTATGGTCTGCAAGCCGTTTTTTACTGCAAGTGTACCATTTGCAGGCTGAGTATAGGAGATTGTATATTTGGTATGATTTTCACTAAAGAATGCACTTATTATAGTATAGTCCCGTACCGTAAAGCTAAATCCTAAAATAGTATCGCCATTTACATGGATGCTATCGAGCTTATAACCTTGATAGGGAATGGCTTCGACGGTAAGTACCGTGCCATACTCTACCATGTCTCCCGAAAGTATGGTCTGCGAGCCGTTTTTTACGGCAAGTGTACCATTTGCAGGCGGATTATATGTAATCGGATATTTTATTTTACTAAAGAAGAATGCCTCTATCGTACTATTGCTATCGACAGTAAAGCTATCTCCTGCTATACGAGCACCGTTTACACGAATGCTATCGAACATATAACCATGATAGGGAGTAGCTTCGACGATAAGAACCGTGCCATACTCTACCGAGTCTCCCGAATGTATGGTCTGCGAGCCGTTTTTTACGGTAAGCGTACCATTTGCAGGCTGAGTGTAGGTAATCGTATATTTCATTTTGCTAAAATACGCCTCTACCGTACTATTGCTATTCACGGTAAAGCTAAATCCCGAGATACGAGTATCATTTACCTTGATGCTATTGAGTTTATAACCTTGAGCGGGAGTAGCTTCGACGATAAGTACCGTGCCATACTCTACCGAGCTGCCCGAGTCAATGGTCTGAGTACCATCTTTTACGGTAAGTGTACCTCCTACCGATTGATTATAGGTAATAATATGTTTTACTTTGCTAAAGAACGCCTCTACCGTACTATTGCTATCGACAGTAAAGCTAAGCCCCGAGATACGAGCACCGTTTACAAGGATACTATCGAGCTTATAACCTTGAGCGGTACCCACTTCGATGTCAAGCATTGAACCATACTCTACCGAGTCTCCCGAATGTATGATATGCGAGCCGTTTTTTACGGTAAGTGTACCATTTGTAGGCTGAGTATATGTAATCGTATGTTTTATTTTATTAAAGAATGCCTCTACCGTAGTATTATCCTCTACCATAAAGCTAAGCCCCGAGATACGAGTACCGTTTACACGAATGCTATCGAGTTTATAACCTTGAGCGGGAGTAGCTTCGACGGTAAGAACCGTGCCTTCTATTACACTACTGCCCGATATTACATATTGCAAGCCGTTTTTTAATGTGAAAGTACCGCCTGCCGACTGGTTGTAGGTAACACTTATAGACACTCGCTCTACTATCGGGCTAAAATCTTTCCATACATCTGCTGTTTGATAGCGGCTTGTTGTGCCTTGAGGTACTATCAGTTTTACGTTACTCAATGTAACTCCGCCGAATGCACTTGTGTCTACCTGAAGCGGTGTCTGCCAGTGGACAGAAACGGAATCCAATCCGCTACAACGGTAAAAAGCCCTCTGTCCAATACTCGTTACGCTGCTTGGGATATTGATAGAAGTAAGTCCGCTACAACCGGAAAAAGCACCCCCTCCAATACTCGTTACGCTGTTTGGAATATTGATAGAGGTAAGTCCGCTACAACGGTAAAAAGCACCCCTTCCAATACTCGTTACGCTGTTTGGAATATTGATAGAGGTAAGTCCGCTACAATAGGAAAAAGCACTACCGCCAATACTCGTTACGCTGCTTGGAATATTGATAGAGGTAAGTCCGCTACAACAGTAAAAAGCCTTCTGTCCAATACTCGTTACACTGTTTGGAATAGAGATATACTTTATTTTTGAACAAGACTCAAACGATGAATTATGAATAGTAGTCGACCCACCGGAAATAATGACTGTATTGATATAGGAGGTGGTACCAAAATTGTCTTTAAAACTAATATGTCCCGGAATAGTAACATACCGAAGCCAACTACAACCTTCAAAAGCCTTCTCTCCAATACTCGTTACACTGCTTGGAATATTGATAGATTCAAGTCTGCTACAATAGGAAAAAGCACCCCTTCCAATACTCGTTACACTGCTTGGAATATTGATAGATTCAAGTCCGCTACAAAAGGAAAAAGCACTACCGCCAATACTCGTTACACCGTTTGGAATATTGATAGATGTAAGTCCGCTACAATAGATAAAAGCCGCCCCTCCGATACTCGTTACGCTGCTTGGAATATTGATAGAGGTAAGCCCGCTACAACCGTAAAAAGCACTCTGTCCGATACTTGTTACACTGCTTGGAATATTGATAGAAGTAAGCGATGTGCAACCGGAAAAAGCCGCCTCCCCAATACTAGTCACACTGTTTGGAATATTGATAGAGGTAAGCGACGTGCAACCGGCAAAAGCCGCCTCCCCAATACTAGTCACACTGTTTGGAATATTGATAGATGTAAGTCCGCTACAACGGTAAAAAGCCTTCTCTCCAATACTTGTTACACTACTTGGAATCGAGATATACTTGATTTTCGAACATTCTGAAACCAATGGAATAGTAGTCGACCCATTGGAAATAACAACAGTATCGATATCGAAAGTGGTACCAAAATTGTCTTTAAAACTAAAATGTCCGGGAATAGTAATAGAAGTCAGCCTGCTACAACCGTCAAAAGCCCACTGTCCAATACTCGTTACACTGTTTGGAATAGTGATAGATGTAAGTCCGCTACAACCTTTAAAAGCCCACTTTCCAATACTTGTTACACTGCTTGGTATATTAATAGAGGTAAGTCCGCTACAGTTGGAAAAAGTCCACTCTCCAATACTCGTTACACTGTTTGGTATATTAATAGAGGTAAGTCCGCTACAATTGGAAAAAGCATACTCTCCAATACTCGTTATACTGCTTGGAATATTTATAGAGGTAAGTCCGCTACAACCTAAAAAAGCACTATTACCAATACTCGTTACACTATTTGGAATATTGATAGAAGTCAGCCCGCTACAACCGGCAAAAGTGCCATATCCAATACTCGTTACGCTGCTTGGAATATTGATAGATGTAAGCCCGCTACAACCGGAAAAAGCATTACTGCCAATACTCGTTACACTATTGGGGATATTGATAGACGTAAGTCCGCTACAAACGGAAAAAGCCGCCTCTCCAATACTCGTTACACTATGGTTATTGCCTCCATATGCTACCATAGCTGGGATGGTTACAGCTCCTGTGGGTTCGTTATTATAATATGGATACATTGAATTTTCCCGTACCACGGCTACCTCTCGCTTTGCAGCATCGGTGATTTTGTAATATAGCTGCCCTACTTGGAAGTCGTAGGCTTGCTGAGCCATAAGAGGCGTAGCGTGCACCGCTACGAGCCATAGCATAGCTACGGCTGCTAAGATTTTTGTAAATTTTGTCATAATATATTTGTGTTTTTAATTTGTTTTTATTCGATAAAAAAGCAGGAGCAGCCTCCGCCGAGGGCTGCCGCCCCTGCAATGATAAAAAGATAGTTGTTACTGATTAAACAAGTTTTAAAGTAAGGTCGTAATAACGAAGTGTTACGTTGTCCTGCGTACTTACTGCATACTGTAGGTTTCTATCGCCTTTATCGCCTTCTTTTGGCCGGCCTGTTACTATAATACCTGTAACGTTTTTGGTCGGTGCCAATTTTTCTTTGACACATCCCATATAACGCAAAATTTGTCCGACTGTCTTGTCACTTGAACTATCTTTTTTAAGCTCTATGACCACATAATCGCTATTGGCTTTTTGGCATAAGATATCGATACGACATTGGTCGTTTACCTGATATTCTTTGCCTATGAGTTTCAGTTCTTTACCTAAGGCAGACAGATTGTCTGCCAATAGATCTCTGATAGTGTTTTCGAGAGGAGTTACTTTGACACCTTCCAGATTTTCGAACTTATCGAAAGATACCCTTATCACATCTTTTTGATCTTCGTCGAGTTCGATAGTAATACGGTCATCCTTGTCTACCTGATAGTTGGCATACAGCTCTCTTAGCCCATCTATTCTACAACCCTTAGAATGAATCTTAGAGACATATTCACGACCATCTTCGTCTATTATTGTTACTCTTTCATTCGGGTTAGGTAATAGATCTGCATTTTCTACTCTGAAAAGCAATAAGTTGTGTTCAACTTCCGATTTTCCTAAATTCTTTTGAATTTCTACGATTTTTCCTTTTTCCATATTGAAAATTTTTTAAAAAACAATTTATATATTACTTACTATAAGCTCCTGATTATGAGTATTGATGCCTGCCCTCTCCACACAGCCGAATGTACGCCGAAAGCCGCACAGCGAGTACTGCCTGCGGTATATGTTGTTGCTCTCGAATTGTGAATAAATACTAATGAGGGGGG
>ERZ773070.46-NODE-46-length-87742-cov-5.111590_pt1 | contig 87742 bp, 97 predicted proteins | sample MGYA00580618_ERZ773070 | MGnify/ENA primary metagenome ERZ773070 (study PRJEB29015, sample SAMEA2738023) | human oral metagenome | biome: human oral; feature: human-associated habitat; material: dental | place: China | collected 2019 ...
AGAACGAGTAGAGCGCTTAAGAAAAATGTAAAAAGGTTGAGATAGACTATATGGTTGTACAGCAACCATGACTGTCTGTCCCAATCTTTTTTTGTATTTCACCATATGAATTTTAGTTACGATAGCCTTATCTATGTTGTTTTTGGAATGAGAGTAAGAGAGATAGCACGCCACAGATTGTAAACACAATCCAAGTAACTTTCATATTCCAAATAGCGAGACTGGTAAAGATCATTGTTCCAAATGGGACAGAAAAACTAAATAGCAAACTCAGAAAGTTAGAAGTCTGTGCTAAGATATCTGATGGAAGTTTGCTGAGGAGCATGCTGTTGATTTTTGGATTGACTTTTCCGGAAAGATACATGATAAAGAAAACAGCAAAAATAGTAAGGAAAACAGGTAGCTGGAGAAGATTTATGAAGCCAATTAGAGCAATGGTTAAAGTAGCCCAAAAAGCAATTTTATTGACGGAAAGTTTACTAAAATAATCATTGGGAGTCAGGCTGGCAGAGATAACTCCTAAAATAATCGTTGTTTCAAAAATGAGAAGAGATTGACTGAAAGGGAGTCCAAATAAAGGGTGATCCAATAAATAAAGATTGTAGATGGCCATAATAGAGCCGCCGAGTGCATTGAGCATTAGTACCTGAAAGAGTAAGGTCAAAAAATGGCTGTCTCCGTTTTGCTCAAAAATTAATTTAGAACTTTGATACATTTCTAGGAATTGTTGTTTGAGAGGAAGAGGATTTTCATTTTCTTTGACTGGGTCATGGGTGAGTTTATGTCGAACAAAATAAAGAGTAGTGGAAGAAAGTAGGAAGGCTAAGGCATTGATGAAGGCGACCAACGCAAATTGTTGGTTGCTGACAGCAAGAAGCCAAACCCCTAATGCTTGTCCGGCTAGATTACAGAGATAAGCAATTAGTTGCATAAAGGAGAAAGCCGGTATCATCTCTTCCTCTGCTAGATTCTTTTTCAAAATAGGCATTTGCAGGCCACTACGATAATCACTCATCATATCTGATACGATATTTAGCAAACAAACGACAGAAAAAGCTAGATAAGAAGTTGAGCGAGTTAGACATGCTACAAAGACAAAAAGCAGGGCTTGGAGATAGCCCATGTGAATGAGCCAACGAGCTTTATGGGCTGTTTGATCAGCTTTCATTCCCACAAAGATAGTGAAAAATACTGGAACGAGAACGATAAAATTAGCAATTCCAACAGCAAATTTAGGATTTGGTAAACTGGATGCAAAGACTACAAAAACAATATTATAAATGGAAGAACCCAAGATATTGAATATGCGTGACAGACTAATAAAAGCAAATACTTTATTTCTCAAAATAAGTTTCATGATAACCTCCTATGTGTGTTGCATTGATTATAACAAGCAAAAAAGTAAATTCAATAGTCTTTTCGCAAGTGGGAATAAAGTTTAAGTAAGTGAACGATATGGAAAAGTAACTTGCAAGTAAACTTTATGTATTTTAGTATAAATGAAAAAATGCAACGTTAGCAAAACGTTGCACATATTCAACAAAAGTTAATTTTCTTTGAGGAGCTTTTCAATTCCATTTTGATAGTATTCGGCACCAGTCTGGCAATCTAATAGTTGCAAGATATGGACAGCTTGCTTCATTTGTTTCAATCCGTTTTCTTTATTTCCTTGAAGGAATAGGAGTTCTCCTTGAGCGAATTTAAAAACGATTCGTAGATAGGCTTCATTTTCCTTATAAAAATGAGCTTTAATCCAGTTTTCGAAGAAAGTAGCTTCTGCAAAGTGTCTTGATTCAATAGCTAGAAAGAAGCCATTTATAAAAATGGTATGAATAGTATAACGATTGCTCTCAAATAAGCCTAAAAAATCTTTTCTGTTGACCATTTCTTTTGTATATTGTGTATAAAGTTTTGAGGAGAGAATAGTTGTACAAAAGGCGAAAAGTTTAAGTTCATACAAACCCCAAATATCCACAGAAAAGAGATAATTATGAAGAAAGTTACTTTCCTCTGTGGAAGCTGTAACTCCATCTTTTAGGGCACAAAGAAAACCTTTGACAATAATAGCTTCAATCATATCTTCTTTTTTTCTGGATTTTTGATATAGAGCTTGTTTTTCTAAGTAAAAAGCTTCGATAAAATCTGGATTATCAGACTGTTCTTGAAGAGTATCAATTAGTTGTTGTTCGGAATTTTTTTGATGTTCATGAGCTGCTAGAGTAAATTCTTTCACATCTGTGTGGATATTTTCAAGAGCTGTAAATAATTTTTGAGCAGAAAGCTCACTCTGACCATTTTCAAAACGTGACAGCATAGACTTTGAAAATTCTTCTCCGGTTGCTTCTGTCAAGGAAATATGTCTAGCTTCTCGGAAAGATTTAAATATACGACCTAAATTATCCATCACAATCCTCCTTTTGATTGTTATTATAACAAAATAATGGTTTCTCTCCTATTTCTCATCTCAAAAATGGTATAATAAATCTAGAAATTTAAATACAAATGAGGAAATGATGTTACATATTCAAGAAATTCGTAAAAATCCAGATGGTCTTGCTTTTGAGCAAGGATTTGATTTGACACAAGAATTGCAAGTGCGCAATCCTGAAATTTTAAATGTCCAAGATATTTTTGCAAGTGGAAGAGTGCAATATGAGGACGGTCTTTACTTTTTAGATTATGATTTGTCTTATACCATTACACTGGCGTCAAGTCGTAGTATGGAGCCGGTAGAGCAAAAAGAGAGCTACTTGGTGAATGAAGTTTTTGCCGATGCGCATAGTGGAAAAGTAGATCAGGATTTGATAGCGGATGACTTGGTGTTGCCGATTGAAAATGAAGAAATCGATTTAGCTGAAAGTGTGGCAGATAATATTTTATTGCATATCCCTCTTAAAGTGCTGACAGCCGAGGAGAAAGCGAGTGATAGCATGCCTTCTGGAAATGATTGGCAGGTCATGACCGAAGAAGAATATCAGCAAAGTAAGCAAGAGCAAAAAGAGAAAAACAGTCCTTTTGCTAGCCTGCAAGGTCTATTTGATGAAGAGTGAAAATATAATTTTTGTTTGCCATGTTTTTTATTGGAAAGAGGAGTAAAAGATGCAAAAATACATAAAAAGATTAGAGCATGATTTTTCTGAAATAAAAAATGGTTTTAAAGAATTTGAGAAAATAGCGCAGTTAGATTTTGAAAGCTATGAAGAAAAAGAAGTGTATGCATTAGCTAAATTAGCTTATCAATCAGAGGTATATCAAGTTCGGATGTATGCTGTCTTTTTATTCGGATATCTGTCTGATGATAAAGCAGTTTTGCATTTTATGAAAGAAGAAGTGTCGAAAGATAAAAATTGGAGAATTCAGGAAATTCTAGCAAAATCCTTTGATGAGCATTGCAAAAGAGTTGGATATGAGCAATCTCTAGATGTAATTGATGAGTGGTTACATGCAGAACAGCCAAATACAAGAAGAGCAGCAACAGAAGGTTTACGAATATGGACTAGCAGACCTTATTTTAATGAGAATCCTCAGGAAGCGATAAAAAGATTGTCGAACTTAAGATTAGACTCTAGTGAATACGTAAGAAAGTCCGTAGGGAATGCTTTAAAAGATATTAGTAAAAAATTTCCAGAACTTGTAAAATCGGAACTCAAGACGTGGGGAACCAATAAAGCAGAGCGACAGGTTTATCAATTAGCTAGTAAATTCATTAGCACACATATATAAATATAAGGGCTTGTATTCTATAGACAACTTTTTCATATATAAAAGACTATTCTCCGTCACTCGTCCGTTATTAAAGTTTTTTGAAATATATTCAGTATTCTTGCAAATTTTTGTCTAGATTAACTGAGGAGTGAATCTTCGTCTGACAAAACTATCTTTGTGGGGACAGGCTCTAAGAATTATTTTACTTATATGTTTTTCTATTTATGCTAGCAAATAGTTTCATGTAAAATAACAAATCCTTTATTTTCACGTATAAAAATGATAAAATAAAACAAACTAAAAAGAGGAGTACAAAATGACAAAAGCGAATTTTGGTGTTGTTGGTATGGCCGTCATGGGTCGTAACCTTGCCCTTAATATTGAATCTCGTGGCTATACAGTAGCAATTTATAACCGCTCAGCGAATAAAACAGAAGATGTGATTGCATCTCACCCTGAAAAAAACTTTGTTCCAAGTTATGATGTGGAAAGTTTTGTAAATTCTATCGAAAAACCACGTCGGATCATGCTCATGGTCAAAGCTGGACCAGGAACTGATGCAACGATTCAGGCACTTTTACCTTTCCTTGATAAGGGAGATATCTTGATCGACGGTGGAAATACTTTCTATAAAGACACCATTCGTCGTTCAGAAGAATTGGCAAATTCAGGAATCAATTTCATCGGGACAGGTGTATCTGGTGGCGAAAAAGGTGCGCTTGAAGGACCGTCTATCATGCCTGGTGGGCAAAAAGAAGCTTATGAATTAGTAGCAGACGTGTTGGAAGAAATTTCAGCGAAAGCACCAGAAGACGGTGCGCCATGTGTGACTTACATCGGTCCAAACGGTGCAGGTCATTATGTAAAAATGGTTCACAATGGGATTGAATATGGCGATATGCAATTGATTGCAGAAAGCTATGATTTAATGCAACACTTGCTTGGATTTTCAGCAGCAGAAATGGCTGACATCTTTACAGAATGGAATAAAGGTGAGTTAGATAGCTATCTGATTGAAATCACTGCTGATATTTTGACTCGTAAAGATGATGAAGGTCAAGATGGACCAATCGTTGATTATATTTTGGATGCGGCTGGAAATAAAGGAACTGGTAAATGGACGAGTCAATCAGCTCTTGACTTTGGTGTGCCGCTTCCGCTCATTACAGAGTCTGTCTTTGCGCGCTATATTTCTGCTTATAAAGATGAACGTGTGGCTGCAAGCAAGGTTCTTCCAAAACCAGCTGCATTTAAATTTGAAGGAGACAAGGCTGAATTGATTGAAAAAATTCGTCAAGCCCTATACTTCTCGAAAATTATGTCTTATGCACAAGGTTTCTCACAATTGCGTGTAGCATCTAAAGAACAGGATTGGAATCTTCCGTTTGGTGAAATTGCTTCTATTTGGCGTGCTGGTTGTATCATTCGTGCTCGTTTCTTGCAAAAAATTACAGATGCATACAGTCGCAATGCAAATCTTGCAAACTTACTGCTTGACGAATATTTTATGGACGTCACTGCCAAATACCAACAAGCTGTTCGTGATGTAGTAGCTTTGGCTGTTCAAGCAGGTGTGCCGGTACCAACGTTCTCTAGTGCAATTGCTTACTTTGATAGCTATCGTGCAGAAAACTTGCCAGCCAATTTAATTCAAGCGCAACGCGATTACTTTGGTGCGCATACGTATGAACGTAAGGACAAAGAAGGAATTTACCACTATTCTTGGTATGATGAAAAATAGGATAGGCTATGGCGAAGCGGATTTTATTAGTTGAGAAAGAAAAAAAGTTAGCACAATTTATTGGCTTAGAACTACAAAAAGAAGGTTATCGAGTTGATCTTTTTGAAACAGGAAAAGATGCTTTAGCGTCTGCGCGAGCGAATCAATACGATTTATTCCTGTTGAATTTTATGCTTGACGATATGACAGGAACAGAATTTGCTGCACAATTAAGTGTGATAAAGCCTGCTTCGGTCATCATTGTATTGGATAATCGTGATAATATTCTTCAATATACTGAGGAAATCCAACGCTTTGCTGTTGCTTACATGGTAGAACCATTCATTGTGACGGACTTAGTTGAAAAAATTTCTGCCATTTTTCGTGGACGTGATTTTATTGATCAGCATTGTAGTCAGATGAAAGTTCCAACATCTTATCGGAATCTTCGGATTGATGTGCAAAATCATACAGTTTATCGAGGTGAAGAAGTGATTGCTTTGACTCGACGAGAATATGATTTATTAGCAACATTGATGGGAAGCCATCAAGCTTTAAGCCGTGAACAGCTGTTAGAGCGCGTGTGGAAATATGAAGGAGCTGTTGAAACAAATGTTGTTGATGTTTATATTCGCTATCTTCGTAGTAAAATTGATATAGCGGGGCAAAAAAGTTATATAAAAACCGTGCGTGGTGTTGGTTATGCTATGCAAGAATAACTCTGAGGTGCAGGAAATATCGTTTTTCTGCACTTTTCTAATGGGCGTATTTCCCTAGTCTATTACAATTTGCAAGCAAGAAATAGGAAAAATTTTTAAAATATTATATAAAAATGCTTTACAAAATAAAAATATATGATATAATTAAAGGGTCAAATAAATGCAAACGTTTTCGTAAAACGTTTGTGGAATTTTTATAAGGAGATATGAATGATGAAAGAGACATTCAAAAACATATTCAGTTTCGAATTTTGGCAAAAATTCGGAAAAGCTTTGATGGTCGTTATCGCAGTAATGCCTGCGGCTGGTTTGATGATCAGTATTGGTAAGTCCATTCCAATGATCAATCCAAATGTAGCTGCTCTTGTTACAACAGGCGGTATTCTTGAGCAAATTGGTTGGGGAGTTATCGGAAACCTTCACATTTTGTTTGCATTAGCTATTGGAGGTAGCTGGGCAAAAGAACGTGCTGGTGGTGCATTTGCGGCCGGACTTTCATTTATTTTAATTAACCGTATTACAGGGGTCTTTTTTGGAGTAACTTCAGACCTTCTTACAAAACAAGGAGCTACTGTAAAAACTGTCTTTGGTGGAACCATTAAGGTGGCTGATTATTTTGTAAGTGTACTTGAAGCTCCTGCCCTTAATATGGGGGTGTTTGTTGGTATCATTGCCGGTTTTGTTGGAGCAACTGCTTACAACAAATATTATAATTACCGTAAATTACCAGATGCGCTTTCATTCTTTAATGGTAAACGGTTTGTGCCATTCGTTGTTATTTTGCGTTCTACAATTGTGGCTTTGATTCTTGCAGTATTTTGGCCAGTTGTTCAAACTGGAATCAACAATTTTGGTATTTGGATTGCTAACTCTCAAAAGACAGCTCCAATTCTCGCACCATTCTTGTTTGGTACTTTAGAACGTCTTCTTTTACCATTTGGACTTCACCATATGTTGACAATTCCAATCAACTATACTCAATTAGGTGGGACATATGAAGTGTTGACAGGGGCTGCTAAAGGAACGACTGTATTTGGTCAAGATCCATTATGGTTGGCTTGGGTAACAGACCTTGTTAATTTAAAAGGTTCACACGCTGATCAATATCAACATCTTCTAAATAGTATTACTCCAGCTCGTTTTAAAGTTGGGCAAATGATTGGTTCATTTGGTATTTTGATGGGGGTTGCCTTTGCAATTTATCGAAATGTAGATGATGATAAGAAACATAAATACAAAGGGATGATGATTGCAACAGGACTTGCAACTTTCTTAACAGGTGTTACAGAACCAATTGAATACATGTTTATGTTTGTTGCAACACCTCTTTATTTGGTGTATGCAGTTGTGCAAGGGTTAGCCTTTGCAATGGCTGACGTTGTTCACTTGCGTGTTCACTCATTTGGTTCGATCGAATTCTTAACTCGTACCCCACTTGCAATCAACGCTGGTTTGGGTATGGATATCATTAACTTTATTTGGGTAACAGTTCTCTTTGCAGTTGGAATGTACTTTATTGCCAACTTTATGATTAAGAAATTTAACTACGCAACTCCAGGACGTAATGGTAACTATGAAACAGCTGATGGAGAAGATAGTGATTCATCTGCTCAAGCTGGTGGCAAAGTAGCTGAAGCTTCTCAAGCAGTAAATATTATCAACCTTCTTGGCGGACGTGCAAATATCGTTGATGTAGATGCCTGTATGACACGTCTCCGTGTGACTGTCAAAGATGGTGAAAAAGTTGGTACAGAAGAACAATGGAAAGCTGAAGGAGCAATGGGCTTGGTGATGAAAGGCCAAGGTGTTCAAGCTATTTATGGTCCGAAAGCGGATGTTCTTAAATCTGATATTCAAGACTTACTTGACTCAGGTGAAGTGATTCCTGAAACTCTTCCGAGTCAAATGACAGCTTCACAAGCTGCGGAAGTGAGCTACAAAGGTGTAACAGAAGAAGTTGAAACGGTTGCTGACGGTGAAGTCATTGCTATCTCTGATGTGAAAGATCCTGTCTTCTCACAAAAAATGATGGGTGACGGATTTGCAGTTGAACCTGAAAATGGGAATATCTACTCACCAGTAGCAGGTACTGTTACAAGCATTTTCCCTACAAAACACGCTCTTGGTCTCTTGACTGATAATGGTCTTGAAGTGCTTGTTCATATCGGACTTGATACAGTCAGTCTTGAAGGTAAACCATTTGAAGTACATGTTGCAGAAGGACAAAAAGTTGCAGCAGGTGATCTTCTTGTGACAGCTGATTTAGAAGCTATCAAAGCGGCAGGTCGTGAAACTTCAACAGTTGTTGTCTTCACAAATGCACAAGCTATTAAATCTGTAACGGTTGAAACATTCGGCAAAGTAGCAGCGAAAACGGTTGTTGCTAAAGTAGAATTGTAAATAGAAAAGAGAAATCATGGCAAAATTCCTGACTTTAAATACTCATAGTTGGATGGAAGATGAGCAAGAAAAAAAGCTAGATCAACTAGTTGAGCGGATTCTTCAAGAAAAATATGATGTCATTTGCCTGCAGGAAGTCAATCAAGAAATGGAGTCTGAACAGGTTGTTCAGGCTCCATTTTATCATGCGGTAGATGGTGCCATTGCGATTCATAAAGACCACTTTGCACATTGTCTTGTGGAGAGATTGGTAGAGAAAGGTCTTATTTATCATTGGTCTTGGGCTTATAATCATATTGGTTTTGATCGGTTTCATGAGGGAGTTGCTATTTTATCCTTAAATCCATTGAAACCAAGGGAGTTATTGGTTTCAGATGCCAACGATCCAACGGATTATCACACTAGAAAAGTACTTTTGGCGGAAACAGAAGTTGATGGACGGCTTGTAACGGTGGCTTCCTGTCATCTTTCCTGGTGGAATAAAGGCTTCCAAGAAGAGTGGGCACAGATAGAAGAAGAATTGTTACAATGCAACATGCCTTTGGTATTGATGGGAGATTTTAACAATCCTGTCGGTTATGAAGGCTATCAGCACATTCTAAGAAGTCCACTTGCTTTGCAAGATAGTCATGCTGTTGCTGACACAGTCGTTGGTACAGCAACGGTTGAAGGCGATATTGCTGGCTGGGCTGGAAATAAGGAAGCTCTAAAAATTGATTATATCTTTACAAGTAAAGATTTCAACATTGAAAAATCTGCTGTTGTTTTTGACGGCAAAGCAACACCTGTTGTTAGTGACCATTTTGGGTTAGAAGCAGAAGTTGCATTTTAACAATCAAAAACGGTAAGTTCAAGATAAAACTTCCCGTTTTTGATTGTCATTCTTTAGAGGTGTGGTGTTTTCCAGCATTGATAGCGTCGGCCTCGGTCATGGTGACTACTCTGTCAAACCGTGTATTGCGTGGCATATTATCTAAGCTGTACCAATAAACATCAGCAGTTCCGTTACGAGCTACATAAACGGTTCGTTCCTGCTGTTGAGCTTCTTTTGCTGCAGCAGTCTCTTGTTGTTGCTGCGCTTGAGCGGCAGCTGCTTTTTCTTGTTTTCGTTTTTCTTCTGCTTGTCTAGCTATTTCTTGTTCTTTTGCTACTTTTTCTGCGGTCTCTTTTTCTTGCTTAGCTTTTTCCGCTTTCTTTCTCGCCTCTTCTTCCTTTTTCTTCTTTTCCTCTGCTGCTTTTTCCTTCTTTGCTTTTTCCTCTTTTTTACCTAGAGCAATATATTGCTCGTTTTCTTTTTTGTAGGAGTCAAACTCATTTTTTAATGCTTTGTAATCTTTAGTAACTTCCTCATTGCTTTTTGTTAATTTTTGAATCTGTACCTTATATTCTTTCTCGCCCTTCTGCTGGTTTCCCATGGCAGAAAACGATCCCAATAAAAGAACGACTAGTGTTAGAATAGCGATATTCTTTTTGTCTTTAAAAAAGGCAAGAGAAAAAAATCTTTTCATCATAATTCTCCTTAAAATGATAACGTTTACAATTTATTATATAAAATTTCTCGAGAGAAGTAAATAGGATAACGGATTATTATATGTTTTCGTGAGGAAGGTCCTATCTTTTGTTATTTCTTAAAACATGGTATAATGAAGTATTAAGAATTCAGGAGGGAAGCAGATGCGTTGTCCTAAGTGTGGTGGTAGTAAATCAAGTGTTATTGACAGTCGGCAAGCAGAAGATGGCAACACAATCCGTCGTCGGCGTGAGTGTGATGAATGTCAGTATCGCTTTACGACTTATGAACGTGTAGAAGAACGGACGCTCGTTGTCGTTAAAAAAGATGGCACGCGGGAACAATTTTCAAGAGACAAGATCTTTAATGGAATCATTCGTTCGGCGCAAAAACGTCCTGTTTCTAGTGATGAGATTGAGGAAATTGTCAGCAGAATTGAGCAAAAAGTGCGCAGCAGCAATGAAAACGAGATCGCAAGCGAGTATATCGGTGGTTTAGTAATGGAAGAGTTAGCGGATTTAGATGAAATTACTTATGTTCGTTTTGCTAGTGTTTATCGTAGCTTTAAAGATGTGAGCGAGCTGGAAAACCTCTTGAAACAGATTACAAAAACAGCGAAAAAGAAAAAGGAACAATAGATGAAACCGAATGATCAATTTTCTTTTGTGAAGAATAATCTGATTAGCCAGGACAGCACCAATTTGATTCGTCTGTATTTGCCAATTTTAGGGCTTGAAGCGACCTCTATCTATCAGTATTTTCTTGCTTTGTGGGACAACGGAAAATCATCTTACACCTTTGGGCACATTTTGAATCATCTCAATCTGGGGATGAATGCCTTGCAAAAAAGTTTAGAAATGTTGTCTGCTATGCAGTTAGTAGAGCTTTATCATACGGAGAATCATTTTCAGGTCTATTTGCAGCCCACATTGTCGTCTGGTGAATTTTTAAGCAATCCTGTTTACAAGCGCCTGCTAGAAAAGAAGATTGGTGAAGCTGCGGTAGAGGCTTTGTTACCTAGTCACCCAAATGGTGAGAAGCAAGATGTGAAGCTGTCAGAGATTTTTCAAGTGGAAGATGCAAAGGCAGAGACGCAATCAAAACAGAATCATTTTGACTTGGATTACTTTAAACAATTGATGGCGCGAGAAAACTTGCGTTTTGAAAACGAAAAAGAAGATTTGCTGGTACTTTTTGCTATTTCAGAGCAACAAAATTGGACTTGGTATGAGACCTACTTGTTGGCTAAGGAGACGGCTGTCGGTCATGTGGTTTCAACCAAGCGAATGAAGCAAAAATTAAATCAGAAGCCTGCTGCAAGCGGATTTTCTAACGCTGAACAAACGATTATTCGAGAGGCTAAGAGTAAGTCAGCCATGCAGTTTTTAGCAGAAATCAAAAAAACTAAGCATGCGACAATCACACGAGGAGAACGTCAGTGTTTGCAAGAATTGGCAAATTTGGGACTGTTAGATGAAGTGATTAATGTGATTTTGCTGTTGACTTTTAACAAAGTGGATTCGGCTAATCTCAATGAAAAATACGCTTTGAAAGTAGCAAATGATTTTTCATATCAAGAAGTGACATCAGCAGAAGAGGCAGTTTTGCGAATTCGTGAGCGAAATCAACAACCAAGCAAAAAAGCAAATCAAACGGCTACTTCAAAGAGCAATGTTCCCGACTGGAGCAATCCTGACTATAAGAATGAAACAAGTGTTGAAAAGCAGGCTGAGCTAGAGGAGCAAAAGAGAAAACTTTTAGCGAAATTAGACCAAGGAGGTGACTAGATGGAGAGTGTTGGACAAACGATGGCGTATAGGAAACAAGCTCGTCAATTTAACTATGAAGAGTTGGTGAAGCAAATCGTAGCCGATCCAGATGTAGTGGCTTTTATCCAGTCTGAGCGATTAACACCTGCTGAAATCAAACGAAGCATTTCTAAGTTTAATCAGTATATTTCTGAACGCAATCGATTCTTACTGGGAGATGAAGCGTATATTGCTAAGGGCTATAAGCCGATATTGGTGAAGAATGAGGGGTATGCAGACGTTTCTTATGAAGAAACTCCAGAACTAGTCGAAGCGCAGAAACAAGCAACTATCAATGCACGGTTAAATTTAATTAGTCTTCCGGCTAGTCTCAAGGAAGCTAGTTTGGCAAAAGTGGATTTGGACGATGTTGGTCGTTACAAGGCTTTTGAATTGCTGACGAATTTTGTGGCAGATTATCCAAACTACAAAAAAGCGATTTACCTTTATGGTGATTTTGGCGTAGGGAAAAGTTACATGATGGCGGCTTTGGCACATGATTTGTCGGAAAAACGTAGTGTTTCTACGACCTTACTTCATTATCCTGGTTTTGTTTTGGATGTAAAGAATGCTATTTCTTCCGGTCTAGTTAAGGAAAAGATTGATGAAGTAAAAGTAGCGCAAATATTGATTTTGGATGATATTGGTGCGGAGCAATCAAGTCCGTGGATGCGAGATGAGATTTTGCAGGTTATTTTGCAGCACCGGATGCAGGAAAATTTGCCAACTTTCTTTACATCGAATTTTAATTTTGCGGATTTGGAGCGGCATTTTGCGACATCCAAAAATGGAGATGAAACTTGGCAGGCTCGTCGGGTCATGGAAAGAATAAAATTTTTAGCAGAGGAAGTTCGTCTGGAAGGAGAAAATCGCCGATGAATGAAACGATTGATTTGATGAAAAAACATACTTCTGTTCGTCGTTTTACAGAGGAGCAGATTTCAGATGAGGATTTGAAAGCGATTATTGATGCTGGTCGAGCAGCCTCCAGCTGGAAGAATTTCCAGTCTTATTCGATTATCGTTGTTCGTAGTCAGGAAAAGAAAGCAGCCTTGTTTGATTTGGTGCCTCAGGAGGCTATTCGTCAGTCGTCCGTTTTTCTTCTTTTTAGGAGACCTCAATCGAGCTGAGAAAGGTGTGCGACTTCATACGGATACCTTTTACTCACAAGGAGTGGAGAATCTTCTGATTAGTTCTGTTGACGCTAGTCTGGTCGCGCAGAATACTCTTTTGGCGGCTGAAAGTCTGGGATATGGCGGGGTCATCATTGGCTTGATTCGCTATGCTTCTAGGGAAATAGCAGAGCTGTTTAACTTACCAGATTATACGTATCCTATTTTTGGAATGGCTTTGGGAAAGCCGGATCAGCACCATGCTGTTAAACCACGTTTGCCGTATGAAACAGTCGTTTTTGAAGAAAACTATCAAGAACAGGACACATCTGTTATTCAGAACTATGATCAGATTCAAGCAGACTATGCTGGAGATCGAGCAACTGATACATGGAGCGAGCGACTAGCGAAGCAATTTGCTCAAAAGCCCAATCTTGCTAGTCAAAATCTATTACAAGACAAGAAATTATTGTAAAATAAAGAGAGTGAGACAAAATCGGTCATTTCGAAACAATTCGATTTTGTTGGCTTGCCCGCACAGCTCGAAAGGTTTGGGAAACCTTCCGAGGTTGGAAATGAACTCAAGTAAAACTTGACGTCAAAAGGGATATAAAAGCTGATTTATCAGCGCATTAGACCCCACTTAGCAGTGTTTGGTTGGCACTAATTGCTTAAAATCAATAGAGTTTCTCCAAACCGCTGCGCCCTGTAATTATAACTACATAAACAAGCGAAGCTGAGCATTGTGTCCCAGCTTCTTAGAACAGAAAGAGGAACACTATGGCTTTACCAACCATTGCCATTGTCGGCCGTCCTAATGTCGGCAAATCAACACTTTTTAATCGGATTGCCGGAGAGCGGATTTCGATTGTTGAGGATGTTGAAGGAGTAACCAGAGACCGTATTTATGCAACGGCTGAGTGGCTGAATCGCAAGTTTAGCATGATTGATACAGGCGGGATTGATGACGTAGATGCACCTTTTATGGAGCAAATCAAGCACCAAGCAGAGATTGCTATGGATGAGGCTGATGTCATCGTTTTTGTGGTGTCTGGAAAAGAAGGTATTACAGATGCGGATGAATATGTGGCTCGTATGCTCTACAAGACCCACAAGCCGATTATTCTAGCGGTCAATAAAGTAGATAACCCAGAGATGCGCAGTGAAATTTTTGATTTTTATGCGCTTGGTTTGGGTGACCCTTATCCCGTTTCTTCTGTTCATGGGATTGGCACGGGGGATATCTTAGATGCCATTGTTGAAAATCTTCCCAATGAAGAAGCAGCTGAAAATCCAGACATGATTAAATTCAGCCTCATCGGTCGTCCCAATGTCGGCAAGTCTAGCTTAATCAATGCGATTTTAGGAGAAGACCGTGTGATTGCTAGTCCTATGGCTGGAACTACTCGTGATGCGATTGATACGGTCTTTACGGACGATGAGGGACAAGAATTTACTATGATTGATACAGCGGGTATGCGTAAGTCAGGTAAGGTCTATGAAAATACAGAGAAGTATTCTGTTATGCGAGCTATGCGAGCCATTGACCGTTCCGATGTTGTGCTCATGGTGCTCAATGCTGAAGAGGGGATTCGCGAGTATGATAAGCGGATTGCTGGTTTTGCTCATGAAGCAGGTAAAGGAATTGTTATCGTTGTTAACAAGTGGGACACGCTGGAAAAAGATAATAAGACCATGCAAAATTGGGAAGCCGATATTCGCGACCAATTTCAGTATCTCTCTTATGCACCGATTGTCTTTGTATCAGCTCTGACTAAGCAACGTTTGCATCAATTGCCAGGCATGATTAAGAGAATTAGTCAAAGTCAAAATACTCGCATTCCGTCAGCTGTTCTCAACGACGTCATCATGGATGCCATTGCGATTAATCCGACACCGACCGACAAAGGCAAACGGCTGAAAATCTTCTATGCGACACAAGTTGCGACCAAACCGCCAACCTTTGTTATTTTCGTCAATGAAGAAGAGCTCATGCACTTTTCTTATATGCGCTTCCTAGAAAATCAAATCCGCAAAGCTTTCGTATTTGAAGGGACACCAATTCATTTCATTGCCAGAAAGCGGAAGTAGGGCGGAACTAACTAAACAAGGCTGAACATAAAAATAGTAGAAGTGGTACAGTACAAGATAACTAGTCTAACGTACTTATGTGAGAAAGAAATATGAATTGGATAAATATTGCTAAAGTGGTGCTCATTGGAATTGCAAGTGCAGCTTATGTGAATATTCATTATGATGATAGAAAGTACAAACCGTTTGGTTTTCGCTATTGGTTATCACTTTTTAGTTTGATAGTTGTAGGAATTGCACATCTTTTCTTGGCTGCTATAACATTGGGCGTCATTTGGTTGATGATAACAAAATTCTCTATACTTTTACTGGGAATTTGGCTCCTTTTAGTATTCTTAGTAATAGGAAATACAATATTGCTAGTCGGTTTTATGAAAGTGTTGATTGCACGCACTAAATGCTATAAAAAGCTCAACGAGGACATTTTCTAAAAGAAAGCGAGGAGAACCTTGCTTTTTTTCTTTATGCTGAAAATATGGTATAATGAATAGATAAAATAAAGGTGGTACTTATGGCAAAATTGATTCCTGGGAAGATTCGGACGGAAGGAATTGCTCTTTACGAAGCAGGGAAAATTGAAATTCTCAAAGTGAAAGATCAGATGATTTACAGCCGAGTGGAAAATCACAATCTGCGATATAGCTTGGATGATGAAGCCATTTTTTGCGCCTGTGATTTTTTTCAAAAAAAGAAATACTGTGCTCATCTAGCAGGCTTAGAATATTTTCTAAAAAATGCTCCTGAAGGGAAAGTCGTTTTGGCAAATCTAGAAGAGGAGCAGACAACTTCAGAAGAAACTCAAACGAAGGTCTCATTTGGCAGTCTCTTCTTGGATAAAATCCTCCAGACAGAAGATGTAGCCGTTCGCTATGAACTGGCTGCTGTTGGGCAAGAAGATGATTATACAGGACAATTTTTGTGGACCTTGCGCATCAGTCGTTTGCCAGATGAACGCTCCTATGTTATCCGAGATATTCGTGCTTTTTTAAAGATTGTTGAAAAAGGCGATTATTATCAAATCGGCAAGCACTATTATGAAAAAATGCAATTAGCCGCTTTCGATGAAGCTAGCCAAGAGGTGATTCAGTTTTTACGAGGACTTGTTTCTTATCAGCAAGATCAAGATGCTTCTTTTATCTTTCCAAATGCAGCTAGACATCTTTATTTTCCGTCTAGTCTGTTTGAAGAAGGCGTAAATCGACTCATGAATTTGCTGCATTTTCGCTTGGAATACAGTCTTTATGACTATGACAAAGTCTTTTTCCAAGATTTGCATGCTGAAGTAGGCATCTATGATTTTACAGTAGAGGAAAATTTGGATTATTTTGAACTCACCATTACAGAGCAAAATTATAAAATCCTATATGATGGTGACTTTATTTTTTATGGGGATCATTTCTATCAACTGACGGAGCAGCAAAAGCGGATGATTCAGGTGATTCGAGAATTGCCTGTGGATACCGATCGCAAAAAACGCCTTCAATTTGATACAAGCGATCAAGCAAAACTAGCTTCAGGACTATTAGAATTTGGCAAAGTCGGTTCTATTCACGCACCAGAAAGTTTAGTCATTCATACGTTTACTCCACTGTTTGATTTCGAGTTATTGGATACTCAGGAAATTCGTCTCAAAATCCAGTTTGACTATGGAAATCGTGTTGTGGATACTCGTTTTAAGTTGGAAGAACTACCATTTGCCAGCGATTTCCAGTTAGAACAAAAGGTTTTTCAACAAGCTCTGTCTGCTGGCTTTGAAGTAGATTTCACAAGCACTCGTCCACCATTGCAACCACAAGAGATTTATTCATTTTTTACGTCCATTCTCCCTCGTTTTAGGCGCTTGGGAAAGGTATTTGTAGCAGAAAGCCTGACAGCCTTGTACCAAGTGGAAAGACCAGCAGTTTCTGTTCAGACAAATGGTGGCTTGTTGGATATCGGGTTTGACTTTACAAGTATTGACCAGACAGAAGTAGACGATGCATTAGAAGCTCTTTTTTCGGCTAATGATTATTTCATCAGTCGCTCTGGCAAGGTGCTTGTTTTTGATGAAGAAACAAAAAGAGTCAGCAAAACCTTACAGGATTTACGAGTTAAAAAAGGAAAAGACGGCATTTTCCAAACGCAGCGGATTGCTGCTTATCAGCTATCTGAATTGTTTAAAGATCAAGAAAAAGTTAGCTTTTCGGAGGAATTTCGCCATTTAGCCTTTGATTTGACGCATCCAGAGGAATTTGCGCTACCAACGTTAAAAGTGGAAGCAACTTTGCGTGATTACCAAGAAACGGGTGTCAAATGGATGTCTATGCTTCACCATTATGGATTTGGCGGTATTTTAGCAGATGACATGGGGCTTGGGAAAACCCTTCAAACCATTGCCTTTTTAAGTAGTCGGCTAAAAAAAGAGACCAACGTTTTGATTTTGGCTCCGTCTAGTTTAATTTACAATTGGCTGGATGAGTTTGCAAAATTTGCGCCAGAAATGGATGTAGCGGTCATTTATGGATTAAAGCCAGTCAGAGATAACTTGATTGCAGAAGGTCATCAGGTGATGATTACAAGCTATGCTTCTTTCCGTCAAGATGTTGAAGAATATAGTCAATTGAACTTCGATTATCTCTTTTTAGATGAAGCGCAGGTCATGAAAAATGCACAGACCAAGATTGCTCATCATTTACGAAATTTTGAGGTCAAAAATACCTTTGCTCTTTCTGGAACGCCGATTGAAAATAACCTCAGCGAATTATGGTCTATTTTTCAAATTGTTTTGCCAGGATTATTACCTAGCAAAAAGAACTTTTTGAAACTGCCTGCAGAAACTGTCGCTCGTTTTATCAAACCATTTGTCATGCGTCGAAAGAAAGAAGATGTCTTGCAAGAATTACCAGATCTCATCGAAGTGTCTTATCGCAATGAACTGGCAGATAGTCAAAAGGCTATCTACCTAGCGCAGTTAAAACAAATGCAGGAGCGCGTGCTTGCTTCTACAGAGGAAGAACTCAATCGCAGCAAAATGGAAATTTTATCCGGCTTGATGCGTTTGCGCCAAATCTGTGATACCCCAGCGCTCTTTATGGAAGATTATCATGGCGAGAGTGGTAAACTAGAAAGCCTGCTAGAACTATTAGAGCAGATTCAGACAGGAAGCCACCGTGTGTTAATCTTTTCTCAATTCCGAGGTATGCTAGACATTATCGAAAAAGAATTGAAAAAGATGAAAATGGAGGCATTTAAAATTACAGGTTCTACACCAGCAAAAGAGCGCCAAGAGATGACAAATGCTTTCAACAATGGGGAAGGAGACGCTTTTCTAATCTCCCTAAAAGCTGGTGGCGTTGGCTTAAACCTGACAGGTGCAGATACCGTTATTCTAGTTGACCTTTGGTGGAATCCAGCAGTAGAGTCTCAGGCAATTGGTCGAGCTCACCGTATGGGTCAAGAAAGAAATGTAGAAGTCTATCGCCTGATTACGCGAGGCACAATCGAAGAAAAAATTCAAGAATTGCAGGAAAGCAAGCGCCATCTCGTATCAACTATCCTAGATGGAACAGAATCCCGTAACAGCCTAACCGTTGCTGAAATACGAGAAATTCTAGGAATTTCTACAGAAACACTTGAAAAATAGCACCAATAGGTTATAATGAGGTGTTGAAAGGAAATGTGCTAATGAAAGAAAAATCTTTTCCATTGATTTCTGACGATGAAGTCATGCTATCAGAAATGCCGCGTATGAATCTTTACGATGAAAGTGATCTTATCAGCAATATTAATGGTGACTATGTTGATAAAAATTATTTAGAATGGGAACCAATTGTAAAGAAAATTGCAGATAGTCAAGTAAAAGAAGGAAAAGCTTACCAAGCAACTTCAGCTATTCCGTCTGATGAAGTCGCCAAACCTGCCCCAAAAAGCTATGCTGAATTGGCTAGAGAAGAAGCCAGAGCGGATTTGAAAAAGAAACGTTCGGCAGCTTATTTGACATCGGATTTTACGACTAAAAAGCGCCCCTATCCTGCTGTTACGAATGGTAACACAGCTATTTCACATCAACCAACAGCATTTTTCCAAAAGGAAAATGGTAGTGAACTGGCAAAATATAGTCGGAATTTGAAACAGGACCAATATATTTTGGCAGATATCAAGACGGAGCCTTCTGTACATCAACCAAATGAATTACCCAAAAAAGCTAAAAATAATTATGACTTTTTAAAAACAAGTCAAATTTACAATAAAAAAGAATTGCAAAGCCAAAGAGAGCGCCGGATAGCGCAAGAGCTAAATTTAACACGGCTGGAAGAAAAATAATCGAACGTTGACAAGAGCAATTATTTTTGTGTGAACTTGGTTTCACTAAATTTAATGCTCTTAGTATTTAAGGAGAAATTATGACAAAAACCTATCATTTTATCGGGATTAAAGGCTCTGGAATGAGTGCTTTAGCATTGATGCTGCATCAAATGGGACATCACGTTCAGGGAAGCGATGTGGAGAAATATTATTTTACACAACGTGGCTTAGAGCAAGCAGGGATTAAAATCCTGCCTTTTGACGAAAAAAACCTTCAAGCAGATGTAGAAGTCATTGCAGGAAATGCTTTTCGTCCGGATAATAATATTGAAATTGCCTATGCTGATGCAAATGGAATTGCTTATAAGCGCTACCATGAATTTCTGGGAACTTTCATGCGTGATTTTGTCAGCATGGGAGTGGCAGGGGCACATGGAAAGACATCAACGACGGGTATGTTGGCACACGTTTTGTCAAACATTACGGATACCAGTTATCTGATTGGTGACGGGACGGGGCGCGGCTCTGCAAATGCGAAATACTTTGCATTTGAAGCAGATGAATACGAACGTCATTTTATGCCTTATCATCCCGAATATTCAATTATCACGAATATTGACTTCGACCACCCAGATTATTTCACCAGCTTAGAAGATGTTTTCAATGCTTTTAATGATTATGCTAAGCAAGTTAGCAAAGGGTTATTTGTTTACGGTGAAGACAAAGAATTGCGCCGGGTCACAGCTAACGCTCCTATTTATTACTATGGCTTTAAGGAAGGTAATGACTTTATCGCTCATGATTTACTTCGTTCTACAACGGGTTCTAGCTTTAAAGTTTCTTTCCGTGGGCAAGAATTAGGAGAATTTAAGATTCCTAGCTTTGGTCGCCACAATATCATGAATGCAACAGCAGTCATTGGGCTCTTATACACAGCTGGATTTGACTTAAATTTAGTTCGGGAGCATTTAGTCACTTTTGGTGGTGTGAAACGTCGTTTTACTGAAAAAGTGGTTAATGGGACAACAATTATTGATGATTTTGCGCATCATCCAACTGAAATTATTGCGACTTTGGATGCAGCTCGCCAGAAATATCCAAGTAAAGAAATTGTTGCGATTTTCCAACCACATACTTTTACCAGAACCATTGCACTTTTGGACGAATTTGCCGAAGCCTTGAACCAAGCCGATGCTGTTTATTTGGCGCAAATCTATGGTTCTGCGCGTGAGGTGGATCACGGAGATGTCAAAGTAGAAGATTTAGCTGAAAAAATTATCAAAAAGGCAGAAATTATTACTGTTGACAATGTTTCGCCATTGTTAGAACACCCAAATGCTGTTTATGTTTTCATGGGAGCTGGGGATATTCAGACTTATGAATATTCTTTTGAACGTTTGCTATCCAATTTGACAAGCAATGTCCAGTAATCTAATACCACAAGTCACCCTTCGAGAAGCTTCTTTGGAAGATTGGAAGGCAATCGTTGCGATTGAGGAGGCGAATTTTTTCACAGAAGCAGCTGGTGCAGAAACAATCCAAAAATGGATTGAACAGGGTCAAACGAACTTTTTAATAGCGGAATTAAATGAGAAAATAGCTGGCTACCTTGTAGGGTCAGCCGTTTTTTCACGTCATTTGACAAAGGAAATGATAGACAATTCGTCAAAGTGGCAGCAAGATTCTGATTTTATGACGATTCAGCGCTTATCCATTCATCCAGATTTTAAAGAGCAGGGACTGGGAACTTTGCTTTTAGCTGCTTGCAAAGAAATAGCTGTTGCACAAAATCAGAAAGGTCTTCAGCTAGTTTGTTCAGATGATTTGATTTTTTACTACGAAATGAATGCTTTCATAAATGAAGGAATTTCTGAAAGGGGAGATAGCCATGCTATTTTATATGAACTTGTTTGGGAAAATCCATTTTTAAGGAGGGAAAATGAAGATTAGACAGGCAAATTTAGCAGATTTGGATGCTATTACGACTATTGAATGGGAAAACTTTGGACCAGAAGAAGCTCTGAGTCGAGAGATTTTGGAAGCCCATATCCAAAAACTAACAACCAGTTTCTTAGTAGCTGAACGAGACGGTCAGATTTTAGGCTACCTTGAAGGACCTGTTCGTCCAGAACGCCATTTAGTAGATCAATCCTTTACTTCTGAGGTAGAAGATTATAGTCATTTGATAGGCCATTATATTTCGTTGACCAGTTTATCTATTGATAAAAATGCTCAGAATATGGGATTAGGTCGCAGTTTGTTGAATGCAATGAAGGATATTGCTATTCGCGACCAGCGTTTGGGAATCAACTTAACTTGTCATGATTATCTGGTCGCTTACTATGAAAAACATGGTTTTATCAACGAGGGTGTATCCCAATCTACCTATGCAGGTGAAGTCTGGTATGATATGCTTTGGAAAACTCCCAAATAGTGGAGAAAAGAATTGATTATTCTGTAGAATGCTTGAAAGAAAGGCATTCTCTTATTGCTTTTCTTTATCTTTTAAGATATAATAGTAGGGATATTGAACAAGGAGGTCAACTATTTGGCTGAAGATTCACAAGAAAAAGAAGGGCTGAGTTTTAAAGAGCAGATTCTGCGCGACTTGGCTAAAGCAAAGGGAACTGAACAACCAAAACCTGTAGAAGAATCTAATGATTTGCAGGAAAAGTTAGGTTTGGGTCAATCTGTGCTTCCTTCTGCACAGGAAGAAGAGAAAGCAACTGCTTCTGAAAAGGATATACCAAAAGTTCAAAAAGAACAAAGTGGCGAACCAGAGCCAGCTCCTTTAGAAAGTCCCCTTCCAACCATTGAGCAAATAGAAGCCGAAGCAGTAGCTAGGGAAGAAGAAAAAGAGTTTAATACTCATACGACGAAAGTCCCTGTTTCTTACCCAACCAATCAGGCTGTTGAAGAAACCAAGGCTCCAAAAGAATTAGTTCAACCTGCAGTTTACGGAACGGAGCAAGATACAAAGAAACTTTCTCGTTCAAATCGGACTGCTCAAACGATTAACACGAAGAAGCGTCAAAATAAAATCGCCGGAAAAATCGTCAAAACGGTCTTAATTTTGCTACTTTTAGGGATTGGTTTAACTGGTTTCTTTGCTTATCGCTATGTTACATCAGCTTTACAACCAGTTGATGCGAAAAATACAAAGTATGTGACGGTTAAGATTCCGACTGGATCGAGCACCAAAGCAATTGGAACGGTCTTGGAAAAAGCTGGTTTGATCAAAAATGCTCAGATTTTTAGCTATTATGCTAAGTTTAAAAACTATGCAGATTTCCAATCGGGTTATTACAATCTGCAAAAGAGCATGAGTTTGGATACGATTGCTAAAAAGCTACAGCAAGGTGGAACGGACACTCCGCAGGATCCCTCAATGGAAAAATTGACCATTCCAGAAGGATATACGATTGACCAAATTGCAAAAACGATTGCGAAGTTGAAGAAAAATAAATTGTCTTCGGATACGTTTTTAAAGAAAGTGCAAGATGATAATTTTATCACTCAGGAAGCTACAAAATATCCAAACTTATTAGGCAATTTAGCTAAAAAAGAGAGCGGTGTTAAGTATCGCTTAGAAGGCTATCTTTTCCCTGCTACTTACAATGTGACCGACAGCATAACTGCTGAAACGCTCATTGACCAAATGTTAGCAGCAATGGATAAAACCATGTCGCAATATTATGATGTTTTAGCCTCAAAGAACTTGACTGTGCACGATGTTTTGACAATTGCGTCCTTGGTTGAAAAAGAAGGTTCAACAGATCAAGACCGAAAAAACATCGCAAGTGTCTTTTACAATCGTTTAAATCAAAACATGCCTTTGCAAAGCAATATTGCAATTTTGTATGCTCAAGGAAAGCTTGGTCAAAAGACAACCTTAGCAGAAGACGCTGCGATTGATACTAATATTGATTCGCCTTACAATGTTTATAAAAATACCGGTTTAATGCCTGGTCCTGTAGACAATCCTAGTCTTTCTGCTATTGAAGCGACTGTTAATCCAGCCAAAACGGATTATCTTTACTTCGTAGCCAATACAGAAACAGGAAATGTTTATTTCGCAAATACCTATGAAGAACATGAAAAAAATGTTCAAGAACATGTTAATAGTAAATTGACACAATCAAGTAGTTCAAATTAAAAAAGCGGGACAAAATCGTAACTTTTAAAACTTGATTTTGTTCTACTTCTGATCAATGATGTATAAGTCTAAAAAGATTGCTACAAGTGTATTTTAGACTAGATGAAGAATGCACCTTGCAAAGCAAGTGAATATTAAAAAGAAGCTGGGACGAAAGTTTCCAGCTTCAAAGTATAAAGTATATAGTTATAATAAACCAACGACGCAGCTACTGATTGCTCAAAGCATTGCTTTGAGGTGGCGGATAGAACTTGAAAAGCAAATCTCAAAGTTGTTTGCTTTTCAAGCTCGGTAGAACACTTTTGACAAAAACTTTGTATTCTTTATCCACCACCTCAACAGTCTGGGAGACTGTTGAGCAACGCTGCGGGGGTGAGACTAGGAACTAAAATTTTCAAGCTGAGTTCTGTCCCACTCCCTCTTTATTTTAAAAATAGAAAGAAGAAAAAATAATGGCAGAAAAAACTTATCCCATGACCCTTGAAGAAAAGGAAAAACTTGAAAAAGAATTAGAAGAACTTAAATTAGTTCGTCGTCCAGAAGTAGTAGAACGTATTAAAATTGCTCGTTCTTATGGAGACTTATCAGAAAACAGTGAGTATGAAGCAGCCAAAGATGAGCAGGCATTTGTTGAAGGACAAATATCAAGTCTGGAAACCAAGATTCGTTACGCTGAAATTGTAAATAGCGATGCAGTGGCACAAGATGAAGTCGCAATCGGTAAGACCGTTACGATTCAAGAAGTTGGTGAAACGGACGAAGAAGTCTATATGATTGTTGGCGCAGCAGGAGCAGATGCTTTTGCAGGAAGAGTTTCTAATGAAAGTCCCATTGGACAAGCTCTAATTGGCAAGAAAACAGGCGATACTGCTACAGTTGAAACACCTGTGGGCAGTTATGATGTAAAAATCCTAAAAGTCGAAAAAACAGCTTAAAAAATAAAGGATTGGGATAGGTTGATGGCTGCGATAGCAACTATGAAACCTGTCCCAAATTCTTATCTATTTGATACAAAGTTTAGAGGAGAAAAATATGTCCCGTAAGTCTCAAGTAATTTTAACCAATATGTGTCTGATTGAAGATAATCAAAATCGCATTGTCATGCAGATTCGTGATCCCAAGATGTATTCTTGGTCAGGAGCAGCCTTACCTGGCGGACATATAGAAGAAAAGGAGAGCCTCCACCAAGCAGTTGTGCGTGAAATTTATGAAGAAACGGGACTAACAATCCATCATCCTAGACTGGTTGGTATGAAACATTGGTACACGGCAGAAGGCATTCGTTATCTGGTCTTTCTTTATCGCACAAATGAATTTTCAGGACATCTCCGCTCATCAGAAGAAGGTGAAGTTAGGTGGGTGGCGCGTGAAGACTTGGACACTCTCGAATTGGCTTATGATTTAAAAAATTTGCTACGTATTTTTGATGACAAATCATTGTCAGAATTGTTCTATAGTGAACGCTTAGAAAATGATTTTGTTCGCGAATTTTGGTAATTTTATGTTTAAATGAGAATATTCTATCGTTCAAGTTGATGTTTGAAAAGATAAGGACTATTTCATATAGTGAGATGCTTTTCTGATTGAATGGCAAGCAAAAAGCTGGAATGATTGTTCCAGCCTTTTTGTTTATCTTGAACGTTGTTTCCCAGCGTTACGATTTTTCTTTTTATTTTGTTTTCTATTTTCAATAACGGCCTGTGCTTGAGGTGTCACATCTTTTTTACGACCAGAATTTTTAATGGCTTTAGGTGGATTATTTTTGTATTCTTCAGCTACGCGTTTTCTGAGCTGAGGACGGATGTAATGATTGATAATCAATTGTTGGATAATCATGATGAAACCACCGACTACCCAATAAAGTGTTACACCTGCTGGAGCTGTGAACGAGAAGATGACAATCATGAGCGGGCTCATGTACATCATTTTCTTCATTTGCTCTTTTTGAACTTCGTCAATACCGACAAGAGTCAAAGCAGATTGAATAAAATACAAAACTCCGACGATAACGGTAAGGAGAATGCTGGCTTTTCCGAGTGGAATTCCTAGGAAGACACTCTTAGCCACTCCTTCAGTGTATTGAGCAGAGAAATAAAGGGCAGAGAAAAATGGTAATTGAATCAGGAGAGGAAGACATCCGATACCTCCGAGCATATTGACACCATTTTCTTTTTGAGCAGCCATGAGTGCTTGCTGAGCAGCCAGTTTTTCTTCTTGTGTTTCCGCATTCTTCATGCGTTCTTGGATAGGTTCAAAAATAGGCTTCAAATAATTCATCTTTTCTGATTGGTAAGTTGATTTCCAAGACTGATAAAGTCCAAGCGGAAGGATAATCAAGCGCACAATCAAAGTAACAATGATGATGGCGACACCAAAGCCTAGCCCCATGTCATTCGCAAAATACTGAATAGCTAGGCTCATTGGTCTTCCAATAATATCCCAGACAAATCCAGCAGGCTTGCCGTCTTTGACTTGCACACATCCTGAGAGTAGCAGAAGCATAGACAGTCCCAACCCTGAGAATAAAATACGATTTAATTTTTTCACGTGTTTGTTTCCTTTTTCTAAAAAATAATACCTTTCTATTCTACTGTTTTTTTCCTAAATATACAATAGTTCTTAGGACCTAATTTGCAATTTTAAAATCTGAATAGGATTCAAAATTAGCCATTGTGACATCTAAATAGCTAATTTTTGAAAAGGGCGTTGGTCCTTTGCGGATTTCTTGGATGAATTTTGCCATGAGGGCAGAATTTTCTGCTTGAGCCAAAATTTCTACGGTTCCGTCTTCATTATTCCAGACACGCCCTGTGATACCACCGATTTCTGTGGCAAGTGTGTAAACACCCCAACGAAAGCCAACTCCTTGCACGCGACCTTGTGCAATCATTCTTACTTTTTGCATGTGAACCTCCTTTTTGTGATATAATAGTTCTATGAATATTATAACCTCAAAAGCTAATAATGTGGTAAAAAATACTAAAAAATTACTTCAAAAAAAATATCGAAAAGATTCTTATTTGATTGAAGGCTGGCATTTATTTGAAGAAGCAGTCAATGCACAAGCTAAAATTCGGCATATCTTTGTTTTAGAAGAATTTGTCGACAGAGTGCAGGATTTTCCTCAAGTTCATGTAGTGACGGCAGAAATTTTGGCGGATTTGGCTGATTCCAAAACACCGCAGGGCATCGTGGCAGAAATTGCTTTTGAAAAACAGATGCTTCCTTCCGTTCTCAAAGGGAAATATCTTTTTTTAGAAGATGTGCAAGATCCGGGGAATGTGGGCACGATTATCCGAACAGCTGATGCGGCTGGCTATGATGGGGTGTTTATTTCGCAGCATTCAGCAGATATTTACAATCTGAAAACTCTGCGTTCCATGCAAGGCAGCCATTTTCATTTGCCTGTTTACCGAGTAAAAACAGCAGATTTTCTTGACCTTGCTAAACAGGCACAATTGCCGATATTGGCAACAACGCTTTCAAAAGATTCGATGGATTATCGAAAGTTAGCACCACTGTCGGATTTTGCTCTTGTGTTGGGAAATGAAGGTCAGGGGATTAGTTCTGAAATGGCAGAAGCAGCTGATTACCTCATTCATATTTCGATGAAAGGACGAGCTGAGAGTTTAAATGTCGCCGTGGCAGCAGGCATTCTCATCTTTGCTTTAAGCTAAAATTTAGAAATATATTTATAATTAGAAGCACATGGAGGTGGTTCTATGCTTTATAAAGAAGACAAAGAGTATATGGAGCATGTTGGACAATTGATTGCTCAACCACGCGTCCAGAAATTAAAAACCATAACACACCATATTTATTCCAATCGCTTGGAGCATTCGATTCATGTTAGTTATACGAGCTATAAAATTGCTAAAAAATTAGGTTGGGATGCAAAAAGTACCGCGCGTGGTGGTCTTCTGCACGATATGTTTTACTACGATTGGCGGGAAACGAAATTTAATAAAAGCCATGCTTGGGTACACCCTCGTTTAGCAGTACGAAATGCACGGAAAGTAACCAATTTAAATAAAGTAGAAGAAGACATCATTATCAAACACATGTGGGGTGCAACAGTAGCACCACCACGGTATAAAGAAGGCTATATTGTCACTATGGTGGATAAATACTGGGCAATCAAGGAAGCCATGGCGCCAGTTCGGAAAAGAATGGCTAAAAGAAGACTTTTCCATCGAAAAATGTTAAAATCGTAACATATCATAATAAAGGAGAGAGCTTATGAACAATACAGTTATTCAAGAAAATAGTGGTATCAATAGTTTTTACGCTAAAGTTTATTCATTAGTCGGTATGGGGATTGGCATTTCTGCCCTTGTCTCGGCTTTGATGTTAACAATATTTCAAGATGTGATTTATTCAGTAATAATGGCGAATAGTTGGATTTTTTACTTAGCTATTTTTGCTGAGTTGGTTCTTGTCTGGGTAGCTTCAGGAATGTCTGCCAAAAACAATCCAGCTGCATTGCCAACTTTTCTAGTTTATTCGGCTTTAAATGGCTTTACGATTAGTTTAGTGTTGGCTCTTTACACACAAGCAACGGTTTTAGCAGCCTTCATTACTTCTTCAGCGATGTTTTTTGCTATGGCATTGATTGGGAAATTTACCAAAAAAGATCTTTCTGGTCTGGGCAGAGCTTTTATTGCAGGTCTAATTGGAGTTATCATCGCTAGTTTGGTGAATATTTTCCTTAGAAGTTCTGGACTAGATTTCATCATTAGTATTATTAGTGTGATTATCTTCTCTGGATTGATTGCTTGGGATAATCAACGAATCCGCTATGTCTATGAGCAATCAGGCGGAAATGTAGCAGCTGGTTGGGCAGTTTCACTCGCCTTAAGCCTTTACCTTGATTTTATCAATCTGTTCCTCAGCATTCTTCGTATTTTTGGAAGAGATAATTAAAAGTAAGAATTAGAAGTTGGACTGGTTCCAGCTTCTTTTTTTATGGCTATGGCTTCTTCTTTTATGATATAATAAAGCAAATGAAAAGAAAGTATGAGACTTGCTATGAAAGAACCATTTCTTAGTCGCGAAAAGTTAGCTGAAATCACTGCTCAATTTCCAACTCCATTTCATTTGTATGATGAGAAAGGAATTCGTGAGACAGCTCGTGCGCTTCAGAAAGCCTTTTCTTGGAATCAAGGATTTAAAGAGTATTTTGCAGTGAAGGCAACTCCGAATCCGACTATTTTGAAAATCTTGAAAGAAGAAGGCTGTGGAGTAGATTGTGCCAGCTATGTAGAACTTTTGATGAGCCAAAAAGTAGGTTTTTCAGGAAATGACATGATGTTTTCGTCCAATGACACGCCTGCAAAAGAAATGCAATTTGCGCGTGAATTGGGAGCTACTATCAATCTTGATGCTTATGAAGATGTTGCATTTTTACAGGAAGTGGCGAGCATTCCAGAAATCATTTCTTGCCGCTATAACCCAGGCGGTGTATTTGAGTTGGGAACAGATATTATGGATTCTCCAGAAGAAGCCAAATTCGGGATGACCAAAGAACAACTCATCCAAGCATTTAAAGATTTAAAAAATTTGGGTGTTAAAAAATTTGGGATTCATGCCTTATTAGCTTCTAATACTGTTACGAATCATTATTATTCTGAATTAGCCCGTCAGCTATTTGAATTAGCCGTTGAGGTCGTAGCTGAGACCAATGTGGACCTGGATTTTATCAATCTTTCAGGCGGAGTAGGCGTTCCTTATCGTCCAGAAGAAAAAGCAAATGACATTTTAGCGATTGGGCAAGGAGTTCGCCGAGTTTATGAGGAAATTTTAATACCTGCAGGTTTAGGAAAGGTTAAAATTTTTACGGAACTGGGACGTTTTATGCTGGCCCCTCATGGATTATTGGTGACGAAAGTATTGCATAAAAAGAAGACTTATCGCACTTACATTGGTGTAGATGCTTCAGCAGTGAACCTGCTGCGCCCAGCTATGTATGGAGCTTATCACCATATTACAAATATGGATCACCCAGACGGACCGACAGAAATAGTGGATATGGTCGGCAGTCTTTGTGAAAATAATGATAAATTTGCCATTCAGCGCGAACTGCCGATTACCAATATTGGAGATACCTTAGTGATTCACGATACAGGAGCGCACGGTTTTTCAATGGGCTATCAGTACAATGCTAAACTTCGTTCAGCTGAAATTTTACTGGAAGAAGACGGCGGTGTACGAATGATTCGGCGTGCTGAAATACCAGAGGATTACTTCGCAACTTTGTATGGCTTTGATTTTGAAAAATAGACAATTTTTGATATAATAAGAAGATGTAAAAAGGAAAAAGAGGATTACATATTTATGAATTTACTATTAGCTATTTTGTTGATTATTCTGGCTTTCTTTGGTGGCATGCTCGCTGGAATGTATCTAGTTCGCAAACAAATTGAAAAAGAATTTGCAGACAATCCACGTTTGAATATTGATGCGGTTCGTACAATGCTATCTGCAAATGGACAAAAACCAAATGAAGCAAAGGTACAACAAGTGTATCGTCAAATTAAAAATCAACAAAAAGCAGCACTTGAAAATGCTAAAAAGAAAAAATAAGCTGTTAAAACAGTATAAAATTTGATTTTTAAAGAGATAACTGAATGGGGATTTGGGCCTTGCACCCAGTCCCTTCTTTAGAAAGAAGAACTTATGGATAATCGACCAATTGGTTTTTTAGACTCAGGAGTGGGCGGTTTGACAGTTGTTCGTGAATTGATGCGGCAGCTTCCACATGAGGAAGTGATTTATATCGGTGATTCTGCACGTGCGCCTTATGGACCAAGACCAGCAGATCAGATTCGCGAATATACATGGCAATTAGTGCAATTTCTTTTAACTAAAAATGTCAAAATGATTGTTCTTGCCTGCAATACAGCTACTGCTGTGGTTTGGGAAGAAATCAAAGAAAAATTGGATATTCCAGTTTTAGGAGTGATTTTACCAGGAGCTAGTGCGGCAATCAAAGCCTCTCAACATGGGAAGATTGGCATTATTGGAACGCCAATGACGATTCAATCAGATATTTATCGACAAAAAATCGAGCGTCTCTTACCGGAAGTGGAGGTGACAAGTCTTTCTTGTCCCAAATTTGTACCGCTAGTAGAATCTAATGAACTGTCGTCTAGTATTACGAAAAAAGTGGTCTATGAGAGCTTGATGCCTTTAAAAGGCAAGGTGGACACTTTAGTACTAGGCTGTACTCATTATCCTTTACTAAAACCAATCATTCAAAATGTGATGGGACCAACTGTGAAATTGATTGATAGTGGAGCAGAATGTGTACGGGACATTTCTGTTTTGCTCAATTATTTTGAAATCAATCACAGCAGAGAAGGAGAACTTCCTCAACACCGCTTTTTTACAACAGCAAATGCAAAAAGTTTTGCTGAAATTGCAGAAACGTGGTTAAATAAAGAAATAAATGTGGAGCATGTGACCTTATGAGTAGCAAAATTTATGAGTATAAAGATACCCAAGATTGGTATGTTGGAGAATGGTCTTCTCGTGGCGAAACTTTCCATTTTAAGGATGTTGATTCGGAAGAACTCAGTCGTATGGAGGAAGAACTCCGTCAATTAGTAGTTGAAGAGCAGTCTTTTTCTGTTGCAGTGATTCAATATAACTCCATGATGTCTTTTGTTCAATTTGTCTTGCAAATGATTAACGAGAACCAAGATTCACAGTTTCAGGCACAATTTCATAAAGGTGCTATTCTAATTACGGAAAAGGAACAGTTAGTTTTAGTGCATTTGCCTAAAAATGGGATTCAGCTGAATGATTTCTTTTCTCAGAAAGACTTGTCAGGTTTGACAGTCGGAGATACGATTTTAGTCGCTACTCGCAATGAAGGAAAAACTGCTGAATTTCGTAAAATATTTGAAAAATTAGGCTACAAAATTGAAAACCTGAATGACTATCCTGATTTGCCAGAGGTAGCAGAAACTGGAATGACTTTTGAAGAAAATGCTCGTTTGAAAGCGGAGACCATTTCTAAGCTGACTGGCAAAATGGTATTGGCGGATGACTCAGGCTTAAAAGTGGATGCACTAGGTGGTCTTCCTGGAGTTTGGTCTGCTCGCTTTGCTGGAAATGATGCAACAGACTTAGAAAACAATGCAAAATTGCTACATGAATTAGCAATGGTTTTCGACTTGAAAGATCGCTCTGCACAGTTTCATACCACTCTGGTAGTGGCAAGTCCTGACAAAGAAAGTCTGGTCGTAGAGGCTGACTGGCCAGGCTATATCAATTTTGAGCCGAAAGGTGAAAATGGATTTGGCTATGATCCTTTATTTTTAGTAGGTGAAACAGGCAAAACATCTGCAGAATTAACAATGGAAGAAAAGAATGCTCAATCACATCGAGCTCAAGCAGTTCAAAAATTAGTGGAGGTATTTCCAACATGGCAAAACAAACCATCATCGTAATGAGTGATTCTCATGGAGATCGTGCTATTGTAGAAGAGATAAAGACCTATTATCTCGGAAAAGTAGATGCTATTTTTCATAATGGTGATTCTGAGTTGCCAAGTGATGACGAAGTGTGGCAAGGAATTTATGTTGTAGCAGGAAACATGGATTTCTATGGTGGCTATCCAGATCGTTTGGTGACAGATTTAAATGGTACCGTTATTGCACAAACTCATGGTCACCTTCAGCATATCAATTTTGGTTTTCAAAAATTGGATTTGTGGGCACAAGAGGTAGATGCAGATATTTGTTTATATGGGCATTTGCATATGCCAGATGCGTGGATGGAAGGGAAAACGCTCTTTTTAAATCCGGGGTCGATCAGTCAACCACGAGGTGTTATTAATGAGCGACTTTATGCTAAAGTAGAGATTACTGATGATGCATTCCATGTAGACTACTATACGCGTCAACACGAACTGTATTCTCGCCTATCAAAGGAGTTTACTCGATGATTGCCAAGGAATTTGAAAATTTTCTCTTACAGCAAGAAGATACTTTTTTAACACCGGCAGAAAACTTGGCTGTTTTAATTGATACTCACAATGCTGATCATGCTATTTTGTTGTTGAGTCAGATGACCTACTCACGAGTACCCGTGGTGACAGATCAAAAGAAGTTTGTTGGCACCATTTCGCTAACAGATATCTTGTCTTATCAGATGCAGCACGAAATTCCTGATGAGGAATTTATGACAACGGATATTGTTCACATGGCGAAAAAAGATGACCTGACAGTCGGTCCAGATTTTACATTGACAGAAGTGTTGCATAAGTTAGTAGATGAGTCCTTCTTGCCAGTCGTTGATCAGGACAATACATTTCAAGGAATTATTACACGCAAATCTATCCTAAAAGCAGTTAATGCTCTTTTGCATAGTTTTGCGAATGAATACGAGATTCATCCAAAATGAAAGAAGAAATAACAACCTTTTTAGAAGGAAAAAATTTATCTGACAATTCAAAAACAGCTTATTTTTATGATTTGGAGCAATTCGTAGATGTGACCCATGCAAAAATTACAGAGACCAATCTGCGGATTTACCAAGCTTCTATCGCTGACTTTAAACCTTCTGTTCAGAAACGAAAATTATCTGCTATCAATCAATTTTTGCATTATTTATATAAGCAACGATTGATTTCAGACTTTTATCGTTTGGAGTTGCCAAAAGTGGGAATCCCGAAAGAACACGATGCGGAAATTTTGGATTTGTCTGATTTTTATGCAGATACAAATCAATACAACGGTCGCTTGATTGCGCTTCTCATTTTAGAAATGGGGCTTTTACCAAGCGAAATTTTGCAGTTGAAAGTAGCAGATGTCAATCTGGATTTTCAGATTATTCGCATTGAGAAAGCAGGTCAAAAGCGCATTGTGCCCATTCCAGACCAATTGATTGGAGAATTGGAAACAACTCTGGAAGGAACTTACTTGTTAGAAAAGAATGGAAAAAGCTATTCGCGGCAATGGGGCTTTCGTCAATTAGAAGCTTTTTTGATTGAAAAAAATCAAGCTACTTTATCAGCTCAGAGTTTGCGGGAGCAATATATTTTACGCCAGCGAGAAAAAGGCGTAGAAATATATGAAATTGCGCGCAATTTAGGCTTGAAAACAATGATGACGTTGGAAAAATACAGATAATGGACATAAAAATTAAAGATTTTGAAGGCCCATTGGACTTATTGCTTCATTTGGTGTCAAGATACCAAATGGATATCTATGATGTGCCAATTACAGAGGTTATTGAGCAATATTTGGCTTATGTAGCGACGCTTCAGGCTATGAAGTTAGAAGTGACGGGAGAATACATGGTGATGGCAAGTCAGCTCATGTTGATTAAAAGCCGAAAACTCTTACCCAAAGTAGCTGATAGCTTAGAAACTGAAGAAGATTTGGAGCAAGATTTGCTTTCTCAAATTGAGGAATATCGGAAATTCAAATTGTTAGGTGAGAAAATGGCGGAGCAACATGAAGAACGAGCTCTTTATTATTCCAAACCTAAAATTGAATTGGTGTATGAAGATGCAACATTGCTCCATGATAAGACAACGATTGATTTATTTTTGGCTTTTTCTAAATTGATGACGCAAAAAAGAGAAGAATTTGCTCAAAGTCATACAACGATTGTCAAAGATGAATATAAAATCGAAGACATGATGGATGTGATACGTGAGCGCTGTTATTCTCAAGAAAAAATTGCTCTGCAAGCCATTTTTTCAGAAACAAAAGATATGAATGAAGTGATTACCTTATTTTTAGCGACATTGGAACTAGTAAAAGTCCAAGAAATTCAAGTAACGCAAGAAGAAAATTTTGGGAATATTTATCTAATAGGAAAAAGAAATGAGTAAGTTAGCAGAGATTGAAGCCCTGCTCTTTGTGGCGGGCGAGGACGGCTTGCGTGTCCGTCAACTGGCAGAGCTCCTCTCTATGCCTCCTACGGGAGTGACACAGAGTTTGGAGAAATTGGCAGAAAAGTATCAAAAAGATGAAGATTCAAGTCTTGCCTTGTTAGAGACGTCGAATACTTATAAAATTGTTACCAAGCAAGATTTTGCTGAATTGTTGCGGGAATATTCAAAAGCCCCTATCAATCAAAGTTTATCAAGTGCTGCCTTGGAAACTTTGTCCATTATTGCTTATAAGCAGCCCATTACGAGAATGGAAGTGGATGAGATTCGTGGGGTCAATTCTAGTGGTGCGATTTCAAAGTTGCAGATGTTTGACTTGATTCGTGAAAATGGAAAAAAAGAAGTGCTAGGGCGCCCAAATCTTTATGTGACAACGGATTATTTTTTGGATTATATGGGAATCAATAGCTTAGAAGAATTGCCAATAGTAGAAGAGACAGAGTTAATAGCAGAAGAAAGTCAGCTATTTACTGAAAGGATAGAGGATGAGAATCAATAAATATATTGCCCATGCTGGGATTGCGAGCCGTAGAAAGGCAGAAGAGTTGATAAAACAAGGGCTTGTCACTGTGAATGGACAAGTTGTTCGTGAGTTGGCGACGACGATTAAGTCAGGTGATCGTGTTGAGGTCAGTGGTCAGCCGATTTACAATGAAGAAAAAGTGTACTATCTCTTAAACAAGCCTCGCGGTGTCATTTCTAGCGTGACAGATGACAAAGGTCGTCCAACGGTAGTTGATTTGTTGCCAAATGTCACAGAGAGAATCTATCCAGTTGGTCGACTTGATTGGGATACGTCAGGTGCTTTGATTTTGACAAATGATGGCGATTTTACAGATGAGATGATTCATCCGCGAAATGAAATTGATAAGGTCTATGTAGCTCGTGTCAAGGGGGTGGCTGATAAAGAAGTTCTCCGTCCCTTGACCAAAGGTGTGGAAGTTGATGGCAAAAAAACCAAACCAGCGGTTTACGAAATTCTGAAAGTAGACCCGGTTAAGAATCGTTCGGTTGTTCAGTTGACCATTCATGAAGGACGAAATCACCAAGTGAAAAAGATGTTTGAAGCTGTTGGTTTGCAAGTAGATAAACTTTCTCGTACGCAATTTGGTCATTTGAATTTAACTGGTCTTCGTCCGGGTGAAGCTCGCCGTCTCAATAAAAAAGAGGTCAGCCAGTTACATAACCTAGCTGTGACGAAGAAAAAATGATGAAAAAAATCTTTATCGAACCAGTGCGTTTTTATCAAAAGTTTATCTCGCCAGCCTTTCCACCCTCTTGTCGCTATCAGCCGACTTGCTCAAATTACATGATTCAAGCGATTGAAAAGCACGGTGCTAAAGGTGTCTTAATGGGAATTGCACGTATTTTGCGTTGTCATCCTTGGGCAGAAGGAGGAGATGATCCTGTACCAGATGTTTTTAGTTTGAAGCGCAATTATGCAGAAGACAAAGAAAAAGGTTGAGACGCATCCTCTATAAAGAGGTCAACCAGAGATTCTTTATAAAATACTATAACTTAATAGTACAAATAAGAAAAACGAATAATTTTGACATTCTAACTAACAGAAAATCAAAGTTGCTCGTTTTTTATATTTCTTGCTGGCCTTTTGTTGCCGGTTCATCTCATACTCAATGAAAATTGAAAAGTTTTAAAGGTATTCGCTGTGTGAAATCTAACTATCTTTTCTATAAAGTCAGCTTAGACGAACGATTAAAATATCTTGAATCTACTTCGTATTTACTCTTCATTTAAAGACTGATATAATAATCATGAAAGCGCTTGTAAATTTAATTTTAAAAAGGAGAACAAATGGTTTTGGAAACAAGAAATATTGCTATTCAAGGTACTTATGGTGAGCGATTCCAGCATTGTTGGGGATGCGGTCCTAAGAATGAGTCAGGCTTGCATTTAAAAACTTATCCTAGTCTAAACGGAACTAGCTGCATTAGCAAGATAACACCAGCTCAACAGTATACCGGTGGTGTTCCAGCTAATCTATTTGGCGGTATGATTGCCATGATTTTTGACTGTCATGGTACCGCTTCAGCAGCCTGGTTTGCTCATCAAAATAAGGGCTTAGATTTGACAGAAGAAACGGTCATTGGACGATTTATCACAGCTCGCTTGGAAATAGATTATAAAAGTCCAATGCCCATTGATGAGGAAATTACGGTCATCTCTCGACTTGAAGAACTAGGCCAAAGAAAATCCATTGTGGCAATGGAGATGACAGTAGCGGGTCAGGTGCGTGCCAAAGCTAGAATGGTAGCAGTCGCAGTGAAAGATAACATGTAGTATGTTTCGAAGATGAGACTACGCACTAAATTGTTGTTTCATTTAGTTCCTATACGGTAAACTTTAAAATAGTGCAAAAATGCTTTCTCTATAATATAATCAGAGTGAAAAATTATGGAATGTTAGTTTGTCTCTAACATTCTTTTTTGTGTTTAAATAGAATCATCATAGTTTATCTGATAAGAAGTAGATAGTAAACCAATCTCAGCGGAGAATGAGTAAGAGTTATTGTTGCTTTTTGAGATGAACACAACAAATTACTAATCACAAAGATCTCACTAGGATTACACACCTAATGAAGATTTTATATTGGTTTGCATGGTTTTTTAAGCAAGTGTAGCAAAACCATGGAAGGTATTTTAGGATTTATCTATTTAAAATTTTTTTAATTATTTGAATAGTTATATGTTTAAACGGGGAAGGATAATATCTAAAAGTTCCCATTTTTCTCAGGACATAACCATTGAAATTTTGTTTAAAACGAAATACACTGTCAGAACCATCAAAATGACCAGTAATACCCAAAAGGTTGTAATAGGGAATACCTCGCTTGATTGATTCTCGCATTACATAATCTTGCAAAAGAGCAGGTGCGTAGAATTTGTTAAATTCAGGATAGGATCCAGAAAAGAGATAGACCGTCTCTTGGGGAGTGTATACAAAAAGACTGCCAGCTAATATTGTACTTTTGTCTCCATACTTTTTAATAGTTGGTATACTTCGTTTTTTCGTATTTCAAACGTTTCAAATTGACTAGATAGTTCTCGAAATTGATTCAGTTTTTTTTCAGAGGAATGGTTGTTTTCTTCAAGATAATCTTGTAATAATTTAATCTTTTTAGATAATTCATTCTGATTATTTTGTAAATGCTCCAGATAATTTTTGAAATTTATGCTCGCTATAATAAATTCTGCATTGCTTCCAAAGCTATCATAAAATTTTTCATAATAATCTAAAGTCTTATCATTATAGTTGCGACGTTCAGAAGTTGATGAAGTAATCTGCTTAAATTTATAAAGCTCATTACGTTTAAGTTTATGCAGTTCTATACCAAATGTTTTAGCCTTTTTGACTAATGATTTTCCTTGTTTAGTAAAAGACTTTAGTAATGTTTCTTCTGTTAAGTCATCTAGGTCTTTTACAAAATGCCAATCACCTTCACCTCCAGGATAGTCCTTTTGCAAGCCATCAAATTGGTAATTCAGGTTGGTGAGCATAGATACAAGTTCCTTCTTTTCTGTACTAATGGGATCGCCTTTACTATTGAAGACTTGATAAATATCATAGGGTTTCACAACCAGCTCTATAGCATTTAATTGTTTTGCATAGATTTTTAACTCTTCATAGAATTTAGGCAAGAGCTCATAATTAGTGACAACAGGCCCAGAATTGATTTCTAGGTATAGACCACCTGTCATTTTTGTACTAAATAATAATGCTGATACTTGTAATTGATTATTATCAAAGAAGCCAATGAACTCAACATTATATCCTCTTTTTTTCAATAGAATAGACATTTCTACGGATTGGATAAAGGATTTTCGTTTCGCTTTTTGATAATGTTGCTTAAATGCTTCTTTAGTAATTATTTCTAAAGGCATTGTTCTGTACTCCTTAATTTTTTGTAGTTGAACAAATAAAATTAGTAAAATAAACTAGTATCACAGGATTACATACGATAATTTCTTATATTATTGTTGTGAGCAATAATAATGGAAACTATAATATAAATAAGTGATGCCATAAAATAAACTAAACGGATACCGAAAAACTCACCAAGGATTCCTCCGATAATCAAAGAAACTATATAGATCACCGATATACTAATATCTCTAATGGCTAATACACCTCCAATCTTTATTCTTAGAACAAAAACTCATATTTATCTCCACAGTTAAAGAAATAAAAGTTGAAAACGTTTTTATTTTGAACCATTTTATCACCCAGAATTTAACCTTGTCAAAATATTTGCTCTTGAATTTTAATATTGTGAGACTGTTGACTTACAAAATTTTGTATTTACAAAAGAATAGACAAACGAAGCCATAGGAAATTCAGGTTTCTTACGGCTTTTATTTATGACTTAGTTGATAAAAGAAAAGAAAATAAAATAACAATCCAAAGGAGCATTTCCTCTAGAAAACAAAAGACAAACCTACCAAAATGGTGGTTTGTCTACAGTCTGAGATATTAGTTTTATGACCAGCGATTTTCAGGCGATATGCTATCGTTTGGACCATGTCTGTGGCATAAAGAGCAGGATCATTGGGTAAATCTCTAAACGCCCTGCGATCATTGCAAGAGAGAGTAGGAGTTTGGAAATAGGACCAAAGATGGCAAAGCTATCAGTTGTTCCTAACATTGGTCCAATGTTGTTGAAACAGCTAAGAACGGCACTGACGACTGTCATCAAGTTATTATTATCTAAACTAACGATGAAAATGAGAAAGATGATAATCATCGTATAAAGTACAAGGTATTTTAAGATTTTATGCTGAGTGTCTTTGTCAATGACACTATGATTGACGTGCAGAGTCAATACACGCTTTGGTGAGAGGGTGGACAATACTTGATTTTTAGCAATGCGAACTAGCATTAAGCAACGAACTACCTTTAAACCGCCGGCGGTTGAACCAGCAGAACCTCCTATGCACATGAGAATGAGGAGGATGAACTGAGAAAAGAGTGGCCAAGCCGTGATGTCTCCAAAACCAAAGCCGGTTGTAGTAATAATATTAGAGACTTGAAAAAATGAAATCTCCAAAGTTTGAGAGAGGTCTTGATAGATATGAAAGACATTAAGGCAGATGAAAATCGTTGCAGATGTTACAATAATGAGATAAGTTCGCAATTCTTCATCGCAAAAGAATGCTTTAAATTTCCTCAATAGTAAAAAGTAATAGAGATTGAAATTCACTCCAAAGATAAGTACTCCAAAACTGACTAGATACGTAATGAGAGAGCTGTTATAGTGAGCAATACCATCATTGTAAACTGCGAAACCTCCTGTTCCTGCTGTTCCCATGGCAATGATAAAACTATCAAATAAAGGCATTCCTGCCAGATAATAAATCACTACAAAAATAGCAAAAAGTGCTAAATACAGCAAATAGAGAATTTGTGCAGTGTCCTTTAATTTAGAGACAACTTTCCCAAAAACAGGACCAGGAACTTCTGCTCGCATCACTTCCAAATGGCTATTTTTATTATTTTCCATAATAGCAAGAGCAAAGACAAGTACTCCCATACCTCCGATTAAGTGGGTAAAACTGCGCCAAAAGAGTAGGGAATGTGACAAAACAGAGACGTCTGGTAAGATAGAAGCTCCAGTTGTTGTAAAGCCTGAACTGATCTCAAAGAAAGCGTCGATAAGATGAGGAATTTGTCCCGAAAAAACAAAAGGAAGAGCCCCAAAGAAGGACCAAAGTATCCAGCATAAGGCGACAATCAGAACCCCTTCCTTGGCATAAATGTGATGATTTTTAGGCTTAAAAGCACTACCTAAAAGTCCGACTGCCAAGAGAATGCCAATTGTAGCGCTAATTGAGAGCAGGTTTTGATTGGGTTCATGATAGATAAATGCTACAATGAGGGGAATCAGTAGCAGTCCTGCTTCAATGATTAACAATTTTGAGAGGAGGAAACGAATCATACTTCTATTCATGGCTTACCTCTCTAACAAATCATATATTTGCGTGATATTTTGGATTAGTGTCGTGACGATGATTTGGTCGCCTATTTGAATGTGGTCTTCCCCCGTTGGGAAAATAGGTTTTCCATTTCGGATAATGGCAGCAATCAAGACACCTTTTTTCAGTTTGAGGCTGGAAAGTGGTCTTCCAGTCATTTTATTTTCTTCCTTTATTTGAAATTGCAGGGTTTCGATTTGTCCATTGGCAAGGTGGTGCATGGCTTGTAAATCAGAATATTGGGCATTCACACGTCCGCGGACAAAGTGCATAATCGTGTCAACAGCGATTCTCTTTGGTGTTACAATGCTTGAAAATTCCTGACTGTCAATGATTTCAAGCAAGCTAGTCCGATTGACTTTCGTGATATTTTTTTGAATACCCATGCTTTCAAGGAACATAGATGAAATGATATTTTCCTCATCGACACCAGTCAAAGTGGCAACAGCGTCATAGTGCGGAGCACTTTCTTCTAGTAAAATGTCTTTTGCGGTACCGTCTCCTTGAACAATATGTAAATGTGGAAATTCTTGACTAAATCATTCAGCATGTCTCGGATTGATTTCAATCACCTTCAGTTTTATTTTGCTATTTTTTAGGATATTGAGTAGGTAATAAGCAATTTTCCCAGCTCCAATGAGCATCAGACTTTTTATGACTTTTGGTCGAACGAAATTATGGAAAAGAATAACCTCAACTCGGTTTCCAGTGACATAGATAGTATCATTCTGCAAAATGGTGATTTCACCGTCTGGAATGAACAATTGGTTATCGCGTTCGATGGCACAAATCAGAACATTTTGAAAAATGCTCCACAGAAAGCGCGTTAGGAAATTCGATGATATTTGCAATGTACCGGGCTGCTAGTAGCTCAGGATTAACAATGAGCGAAAAACCAAGAATATTTTTTTCTTTAAAATAAGAATTTGAATATTCTGGGTTACGAGCACGAACAATCGTTTCTTTTGCCCCCATTTTTTTAGCTAATACAGCTGAAATCATATTGACTTCATCTTGCTCCGTCATGGCAATAAAAATGTCACAATGTCCGACATCAGCCTGTTCTAAAATTTTAAAATTGGCACCGTTACCCACAATGCCCATAATATCATAACGTTTTGTAACCCTATTGAGGACAGATTCATTTTGTTCGATTAGAATCACATCATGATTTTCCGCCACAAGTGAACGGCAGAGTGCAGCTCCGACTTTACCGCCACCAACGACAATAATTTTCATCTTATACCTCCCAAGTATCCTATCCTATCATACCCTTTTTTTGCAAAAATTTCATCATTTTGAAGAAAGAAAAAGAGATATTTTATTCAGAAGAGTCCAGTAATTGAAAATAAAAAGATAAAACTTGAAAATTCGTCATATAAATCTAGAAAATATAAAAAAATAAAGCTTTTTTTGTTGACATGTGCTAAGAAAGTGATATACTAAGAAAGTACCCTCATTGATTTACCTCAAACCTGTTGTGATGTAAGTTAATGAGCCTTAAACCACGCTGTCTGCTGAGCTTGACTCCGGGCAGTGTGGCTATTTTTTTGCTTGATAGCAATCACAGCTCACTAAGATAGATGAGAAGGCTATAACATATGACAACATTTCAAAATCACATTGTTCTTTTTGAACCACAAATTCCTCAAAATACAGGAAATATCGCACGGACTTGTGCGGCAACCAATTCACCTCTTCATATCATTTTACCAATGGGATTCCCGATTGATGACCGTAAGATGAAACGAGCTGGCTTGGATTATTGGGATAAGCTGGACATTACTTATTATGACAATTTAGAAGAGTTCATGAGTAAAATGGATGGACATCTCTATTTGATTTCTAAGTTTGCGGAGAAGGTTTATGCGGAAGAAAATTTTGCAACTGCTGGAAATCACTATTTCATGTTTGGGCGTGAGGATAAGGGATTGCCAGAAGATTTTATGCGTGCTCATTCTGAAAAAGCCTTGCGGATTCCGATGAATGATGAACATGTCAGAAGTCTGAATTTGTCAAATACAGTTTGTATGATGGTGTATGAAGCCCTGCGCCAGCAAGATTTTACAGGATTAGATCTAGTACATCACTATGCACATGACAAATTAAAATAGGATTTCTTAAAAGAATGGACGACATCGGATAAAATGCTTGCTCTAGCAGGCTTTTTTTGTTATGATTAAAGGGTCTTCAGGGCAGGGTGAAATTCCCGACCGGCGGTAATTTGTAGCCGTTGACAATCTTTTGTTTTTATATAGCGTTGTAGTTTCTTTGTGTACCCTTGAAACGCCACTTCATTTAAAAACAAAATCTTTGCCAACTGGATAGCTGCTTTAAGTCCGCGAGCGTAAGCTGATGTGGTGCAAGTCCACAACCGACAGTACAGTCTGGATGGGAGAAGACGAAAGGCAATGAAGAAGGTCTAAAATTACAGCTTTTAAATTTCATTTAAGGAGATTTTCTTATACTATTTCAAAGGTTCCGTTGATTTAGAGAAATTGTTCTTCAGCCAGCCTTCCAGCTTCTCTAATTTTTATAAATTGGAGGAACCTGTTATGACACATACACGCAAAATGGCTGTTGTTGCCATTCTTTCAGCAATTTCATTTTTGCTGATGTTCTTTGATTTCCCGATTTTACCGGGGGCTAGCTTTTTAAAGCTAGATTTCAGTATTTTACCAATCTTACTGGGATTAGTGGTGCTGGATTTAGGTGGCGCTTTGAGCATTTTATTGGTTCGTTCGGCGCTCAAACTGCTGCTGAACAATCAAGGCGTCAATACTTATATTGGCTTGCCGATGAATATCATTGCGGTTGCTGTTTTCGTAATTGCTTTTGCTTTGATTTGGAAAAAAGAGCAGACAACCGTTCGTTTTCTAATCGCTTCTGTGGTGGGGACGCTCGGATTGACCTTGGCAATGCTGATTCTCAACTATGCCTATGCTATTCCACTCTATGCAACATTTGCTAATTTTGATATTTCAAAGATTCTGGGCGTGGCAAACTATCTATTTGCAATGGTCATTCCATTTAATCTATTAGAAGGTGTGGTTTTTGCAGTTGCCTTCTGGCTGATTTATCTGCTTTTAAAGCCGATTTTAATCAAATATGAAAAATAAACAAACTTTTTTAACCAAGGGCTCTTTTGCCCTTTTGCTTTTTGTAATTCTAGGATATGTTGTTAAGTTTCATTCAGGTCAATTAAAAGGATTTGATAGCCTACTTCAAACGACTTTGCGTGGCAATTTGCCACATGCATTGACCATGTTTTTTTCTAGCTTGACCAGTCTAATCAATACCCCCGTTATTGTGACCTGGGTCGCAGTTTTAGTTGGTCTTTTTCTTTATAAAAAATGGTGGAGTGAGGCGATTCTTTTGGCTGGAAATCTTGCTTTGACGGGAATTTTAGTGGCTCTTTTGAAAAATGTCTATCAACGTCCTCGTCCTACGATCCAACATTTAGTAGAAGAAGGTGGATTTTCTTTTCCGAGTGGACATGCCTTGACTTCGACATTAGTTGTTGGGGCGTTAGTGATTATTGTGAGCCAGCGCGTGAAAAATCGTCATCTCAGACATTTGCTGCAAGTGTTACTCATGGTATTCATTCTTACAATCATGACATCTCGCGTTTATCTAGGAGTTCATTATCCAACAGATGTTTTAGGAAGTCTTTTCTTAGGTTTAGGGATGTTGCATATTGAATTTCCTTATTATGATAAGTTGCGCTTCCAATGGCGTTTTAGAAGAAAACAAAATTAGGTTGTCACAAGGGAAATGCCGATGAATAAAGTATTGAATGAAAAATTAATAAATCAAATTTTATCAGTTGTAGCCTGCATTCCTGTGGGAAAAGTGACTACCTATGGACAAATTGCGCATTTGATAGGGCGAGAAAGAAATGCTCGTTTGGTAGGTCGCGTCCTGTCTCAGGCTGGACTTTATGGGAAGTATCCTTGCCATCGTGTGGTTAATTCCGCAGGACGCTTAGCGCCAGCGTGGGAGGAGCAGAGACATCTCCTTTGGGCCGAAGGAGTGACTTTTAAAACGAATGGCTGTGTGGATTTGAAAAAGCACCAATGGAAGCCAACGGACATTAGTAAAGTGTAAATGGAACTCCGAACGCGAGTTCTGTTTTATTTTGTGGTACAATGAAAGTTATGAAACCATATAATTCGTTAAATGCTTATTATCGAAAACTATTTGGAGAGAAGACCTTTAAAGTTCCGATTGATGCTGGCTTTGATTGCCCTAATCGAGACGGAACGGTAGCTCATGGTGGCTGTACTTTTTGTACGGTATCTGGGTCAGGTGATGCCATTGTAGCACCAGAAGCACCGATTCGTGAGCAATTTTACAAGGAAATTGATTTTATGCATCGAAAGTGGCCTGAAGTCAAGAAATATCTAGTTTATTTTCAAAATTTCACCAATACCCATGATAAGGTGGAGGTCATTCGTGAGCGATATGAGCAAGCCATCAATGAGCCAGGAGTTGTAGGTATTAACATTGGAACCAGACCAGACTGCCTGCCTGATGAGACGATTGCTTATCTAGCAGAATTATCTGAACGCATGCATGTGACGGTAGAGCTGGGCTTGCAGACGACTTATGAAGCTACTTCGCAATTGATTAACCGCGCACATTCCTATGAATTATATGTTGAAACGGTTCAACGTCTGCGGAAATTTCCAAAAATCGAGATAGTTTCTCACTTAATCAATGGCTTGCCTGGTGAAACTCATGAAATGATGATAGAAAATGTTCGCCGCTGTGTGACAGACAATGACATTCAAGGGATTAAATTACATCTTTTGCATTTAATGACCAACACACGCATGCAACGAGATTATCATGAAGGACGCTTGCAGCTGCTTAGCCAAGATGAGTATGTTTCTATTGTCTGTGATCAATTAGAAATAATCCCTAAACATATCGTCATTCATCGAATTACAGGGGATGCGCCACGAGATATGTTAATTGGCCCTATGTGGAGCCTCAACAAATGGGAAGTTCTCAATGCGATTGAACAAGAAATGAACCGTCGCGGCAGCGTTCAAGGGTGTAAAGCAAAGGAGCAACGATTTATATGTTAAGACCATTACAAATGGCACATGCTTTTTTAGAGGAAGTAGTGACTGATGAAGACATCGTCGTTGATGCCACTATGGGCAATGGGCACGACACGCTTTTCTTGGCACGATTGGCTAAAAAAGTGTATGCTTTTGATATTCAAGAGCAAGCCGTTGAGCAAACTACCAAGCGCTTGGCAGAAGCTAAATTGGACAATGTTGAATTGCTTCTAACAGGTCACGAAAATGTGGATCAATATGTTGCAAGTATTAAAGCAGCTATTTTTAATCTAGGCTATCTTCCGTCGGCAGATAAAACAGTGATTACGCAGCCACATACAACTATTCAGGCTTTGGAAAAATTATGTCAGCGCTTAGTAACTGGCGGTCGGATTGCAATCATGATTTATTATGGACATACAGGTGGCGATGTGGAGCGAGATGCAGTTTTAGACTTTGTTAGTCAATTGCCGCAGCAGGAATTTACTGTCGCCCTTTATAAAACAATCAACCAAATCAATCAGCCCCCCTTTTTAGTGATGATTGAGAAATTAAAAATGACCTAAGTGGAGAGAAAAATGGATAAGCAATATCTACATGAAAAATTGAGCTGCTTGCGCAGTCAATATCTAGATTCAACCAATGGAGAAATCTTAGCAAAGCAAGTAAATGATGCGCAGATGAGCAAAAAAATGCTTCGGATTAAGAAAAAATTAGTCAATCTTGAAATGGAGCGCTGTCAAAAAATGATTGAGCATCGCGATTTATCGAAAATAGAGCAAAAAATCTCCGAGCAGAAGATGCTTTTTGAAAAATGCTGTAGGCAAAAATAAAGGAGGAAAAGGTGGACTTACTCCTTTATATTATTATCTTTTTATCTGTTCTGATTGTTTCAAATGCCACCAACAAGCTATTTCCAAGCTTGCCAACGCCACTCATACAAATTCTATTAGGGATTGGCTTGGGATTTGTCATTCCAGTTGGAACGTTTCATTTAGAGACGGAGCTGTTTCTAGCTTTAATCATTGGACCGCTACTGTTTCGAGAAGCAGAAGAAAGCGATATTACCAGTATTCTTAAGCATTGGAAGATTGTTATTTATCTGATTTTTCCAGTTATTTTTCTATCAACTTTTAGTCTTGGCTTTTTGTCACATTGGCTATGGGTGTCCCTTCCTCTTGCAGCTTGTATCGCAGTTGGAGCCGCCTTGGGTCCGACTGATTTAGTGGCTTTTGCGTCCTTATCTGAGCGCTTTACCTTTCCAAGACGTGTAGAAAATATTTTGAAAGGGGAGGGCTTGCTAAATGATGCGAGTGGTTTAGTTGCCTTTCAATTTGCCCTGACGGCTTGGACGACAGGGAAATTTTCGGCTCAAGAAGCCAGCATCTCACTTATCCTTTCGATCATTGGTGGTTTTATTGTGGGTGGTCTAACTGCTTTTTTAAATCGTCAGTTGCAAAAGCTACTGTATACGGTGCGAGCCTCAGACACAGCAGGAGAACTGTTGTTAGAATTAAGTTTACCGTTGCTGACATTCTTTTTGGCCGAAGAACTCCATGTATCAGGAATTATTGCAGTGGTCGTGGCAGGGATTTTTAAGGCTAGTCGTTTTAAAAGAATTACTTTGTTAGAAGCTCAAGTTGATACCGTGACAGATACGATTTGGCAAACTGTCACATTTATGCTGAATGGATCGGTCTTTGTCATTTTAGGAATTGAGTTAGAAACGATAGCTGAACCCATTTTGAAAAGTCCGGTTTATGATAATCTCTGGCTCCTTCTGACAATTCTTTTACTGACGATTGTGCTATTTGCCATTCGTTTTGTCATGATTTATGGCTTTTATTTCTGGAGAAGTCTGCGTTTGAAAAAGAGAATGTCGAAATATTGGAGAGATATTGCTCTGTTAACTTTTTCAGGCGTGAAAGGAACGGTGTCTATTGCGACCATTCTTTTGATTCCAACAGCGTTAGAACAAAAGTATCCTCTCTTGCTTTTCTTGGTGGCTGGGGTTACGTTGCTTAGTTTTTTGACAGGGCTTGTAATATTACCTCGTTTATCAGAAAACAAAGAAGAATCATCCGACTACCTCATGCATATTGCTATTTTAAATGATGTTGTCCAAGAATTGGAAGAAGATTTGAAACATACCAAAGTTAAGGCTCCGCTTTACGCGGCTATTGATAATTATCATGGACGAATCGAAAATCTTATCTTGGAGCAAGAAGGAAGATCTGTTCAAAAAGATTTGACAGATTTACAATTGCTGATGCTGAGTATCGAAAGTGACGGTTTGGAACAGGCTTACGAAGAAAGAAAAATAAGCAACCGTGCCTATTCCATTTACCAACGTTATTTATGGAATATGGAGCAAAGAATTAACCGCAACCTTGCTTCGCGCTTCACTTATTTTTTGATTAGCTTTTTCAGAATGACTCGCTTATTGCTGCATGAGATTGTTACATTTGGCTCGACTTTCCGTAATTGGCTCAATCAAGATAGAGCAAAGCCTAGTAAGGCTGAAAGAGAAGAGATTGCCGAACTGTATCTAGCCAATACAGAAGTAATTATCGGGAGTTTAGAAAATCTGAAGGGTGTTTATAATACTGCGCTTATCAATTTCTTGCAAGATTCGCGTATTCGTGAGACAGCAATTATTGAAAGCAGTGCTTTTATTGAACGGGTTATCACGCGTATCAAACCGAATAATATCAAGGAAATGCTACGAGGCTATTATTTGGAGCGGAAGATTATTTTTGAATATGAACACGAAAAGCTGATTTCAGCTAGTTATGCAAAATTTCTCCGTCAAAATGTCAATAATTTAGAAAATTATTCTCTCAAAGAAACCGCCAATACATTACCATACGACATGATGAACTATGTCAGACAGAAATAAAACGGGAGTGGATTGAGCACTTAGTTGCGAATTCACTCTTTTTTAAACAAAAAAATAAGCCTTGACAGGCTTATTTAGTTGGGATGGATATTTCAATGAGGTTTGTTGAATAGAGTGTCTTAATTCGAGAAGCATCAATCGATTTTGTATCAATTTTTCGTTTCAAAAAAAATTCTCGAATTTTTTCAACTTCTTGTTCGCGAATGGCGCGGTGTTTATTTGAAATCAGAATTTCATAATGAAAAGGTGCTTGCGTAAAGACGACGTCTGTATTTCCAGCGGAAAAAGTCTCAACTAGTGTAGCATCTGTACTTTCTAATTGACTTTGTACAAGGCGTGCATGGCTGTTTGTCGTGTTAATAAGCTTCATCTGACTTCCTCCTATATTCTATTCCTATTATAGCACTTTTTCATAAAAAATGTGAACAATTTCTCATACTTTATGATTCTTTTTCCACATTTCAATTCCCCATTTATGACTGCCACGTTTTAGTTTGGAAATAGCTTCTTCGATTGGAAACCAGGCAAGCTGATTAAAATCTTCTAAAGGTGCCTGCGATTGCTCATACTGGCTTACTTCATAAATGTAAGCAGGGTTATAAAAATAGGTATCGCGGTGGCGAGAATAAAAATATTCATCTGCTTGTCCGTAATATTGACCGATTTGAGCAGTAAAACCAAGCTCTTCAATCAGTTCACGTTTTAAGGCAGTCAAGCGATCCTCATCTTGCTCAATCTCGCCTCCGGGCAAGAACCAAGCGCCGTTGGGGGCTTGCACTAAAATTATCTTTTCTTGCTTTTCATCTGGAATAACTGCATAAACGCCATAGCGATTCACATATTGAACACCTTCTTGCTTTTCTCCAAAAGTTGCGACTGTCATATCGTTTCCACTCTTTCTTATATGCTACTAATATCATAATGCAGAAATCAAGTGCTGTCAAGGCTTTCAAGCATTTTAAGGTTCAAATTTGAAAATATCTGCTGTATATAAATTGAGCACTTTTTCAAAGAGAAGACGGAAAAGAATGGCAACGACTGTTGGGATGACAAGCCAAGCTAAGATTGCCAGTCCCATGGAAAGTCCGCCTGTAACAGAAGCGAAGAGTCCAGTCAGACCAACTAATCCAAAACCTGCTGATGCAGGCGTCCCGGTAATGGTGAAGAGGGGAACCAATAGTCCAGTTACAACAGAAGTTGCAATGATAGGAACATAAGAGATTGGATGTTCAAAGACATTGGTCATCATCATTTTCATTGAACCAAGGGCGACAGCAGCAGTTACACCAGGTTTATTGACAAAGAATGAATGAACAACAAGGACGATACAAGTTGTTCCGACCCCCATAGCAGAAGCACCGGCAGCGAGTCCATTTAGTCCAATGGCAAGACCGATTGCAACTGTTGAGATTGGAGCCACTATTAAGATAGCAAAAGTAACACAGATGAGAACACTCATTAAGTAAGGCTGAAGATCCGTAAAGTAGATGATTCCTTGCCCGATTAAGCTAGAAATCATTTTGACATAAGGAAGTGTGAATAACCCCACAGTCGCAAGAAGCGATCCAACGATTGGAAGAAGAACAAAATTAAAGGATTCAAATTTCCCTTCTAGCCAGAGCAATACGAGAACGCTGAGGGCACAAATTAGCATGACATTGATAATGTCCCCTGTACCGGTCGTGTAGAATCCAGTAACCATTTTGTTTGCAGTTGCCGTAATTTCAGCAGAGGCTTTTTGCTTTTGGAGATATCCTAATAACTCTGTAGCACCCGCTAATTTACTAGAAGCACCAGAACTAACAAAAGCAATGGCTGTCAGAAGTGCAGCTTTCATTCCTTTGAAATTAAATTCTAAGGCAACCAGCGTTCCAATTACGGCAGATAAAGTGGCTTGGAAAAGAACGTTAGCCACATTCCAAGTTGCAAAGAAAGCATTATTTTTGAAAAAGTCTAAAGAGAAAATAATGGCAAAGATACAGTTAGGCAGCAAGGCTACGATAACACCAATTGCGGTTCCGTTTAGAACTTTATGCAAAAATGATTTAGGGGTAAGTGATGCGGTTGTGTTTTCTTTTGTCATAAAAAACTCCTTTATTTTTGAAAAATAAAATCCGCCCTATCCCAAATGAGAATAAGGCGGAGTCATGTAAAAATGGAGATGATTATCCCATTTTAAAACGGTAGCTACGCCTTGATAAGATACTATAAATAATGATAATAATAGCTATAATCAACATAACGTAACTCCTTTTTTATTTTTCTTGTTGTCTATTATAACATCTTATTCCAAAAAAACAATAGAAAAATTGAAATTTTCTGATTATTTTGAAAAAACAGAATATCTATTATAAAAAATATGGGAAAACAGAAGAAAAATCTTCAAACAAATTTTACTTTTATATAAAAGTTGACACCGAGCGACAAGTTTCTTCTGTTATACTCATGATAGAAAAATGAAAGGAGCAAACAAATGAAATATGAATGGAGAAAATTAGATAAAAAACTTTATCAAGGTCCAAAAACTCCTGTGGTCATTGAACACCCTGTGCAGTCATTTATCATGTTAAATGGTCAAGGAAATCCAAATAAAGCTGACTTTTCAGAAAGGGTTTCTGCTCTTTATTCCCTCGCTTATGCGATTAAAATGGAGTATAAAAAAACTGCTCATCATCAGGAATTTACTGATTTTACCGTTTACCCTTTGGAAGGGAGTTGGCAGCAAACAGAAGCAGAGACTTTGGTAAAAGACGACTTGGTTTATACGATTATGATTGCTCAGCCAGAGTTTATTACAAATGAAATAGTTGAAACAGCTCTCGAAAAAGTAAAAGTGAAAAAACCAAATCCGTCTTATAATAAGATTCGCTTTGAACGAATAAGCGAAGGAAGCAGCGTTGCCATGCTTCATGTAGGACCATTTGACGATGAACCACAAACCTTCGCGAAAATGGATGCTTTCTGTCAAGAAAATGGGTTAAAACGCTGCACAGCATATCATCGTGAAATTTATTTGAACAATAAAAATCGCACCGCTCCAGAGAAACTAAAGACAATTTTGAGATATAGTGTTCAGTAACTAAAAAATCACTCCCTAGATTTCTAAGGAGTGACTTTCATGTTTAATTAGCATTGTTATCTGCTGGTTTTTGGATTTCTTTGTCGGCTTCATTTTCAGCTTTTTTAGCCGATTTGATGACAATTTTACCGTTGCTTGTCACGACAGCCTTGAGTTCTTTTTCACTTGGGTGTTCAAGGTAGTAGTCAGTAATGGCGTCTTCGATGTGATCTTGGATTGTCCGACGCAGAGGACGAGCTCCCATTTTCGGATCGTAACCCAAGTCAACTAATTTTTCCTTGACTTTGTCTGTCACGTCTAGGTGAATGTCATTTGTTGCAAGTCGTTCATTGACATCTTTTAGCATCAAGTCTACGATTTTTAGGAGATTTTCCTTATCAAGGGACTTAAATTCGATAATACCGTCAAAGCGGTTCATAAATTCTGGACTGAAGAAGTTGCCCAATTCACCAAGAACAGAGTTAGTCCGTCCTTCACGCGCTGCACCAAATCCGACGTTTGCTTCAACTTTTCCAGTACCGGCGTTGGAAGTCATAATGATAATCGTATCTTTGAAACTGACTGTCCGACCTTGTCCATCTGTCAGACGTCCGTCATCCAGTACTTGCAAGAACATGTGCATGACATCTGGGTGAGCTTTTTCTATTTCATCAAGTAAAATGAGAGAATAAGGATTACGACGAACACGTTCAGTTAATTGTCCGGCTTCTTCGTAGCCAACATAACCTGGAGGTGCTCCGACGAGTTTTGCTACGCTGTGTTTTTCCATGTATTCACTCATATCAAAGCGAATCATGCTGTCAGCTGAGCCAAAGAGCTCAATCGCTAATTGTTTAGAAAGTTCTGTTTTACCGACACCGGTTGGTCCAACGAAAAGGAAAGAGCCGATTGGTCGATTAGGAGAGCCAAGTCCGACACGATTACGGCGAATGGCTTTGGCAATTTTATCAACGGCATCATCTTGACCGATGACATGAGCTTTTAAATCATCAGCCAGACTAATTAATTGCGATTGTTCCTTTTCTTTTAAGTCACCAACTGGGATATTTGTTTTTTGCTCAATGATATGCTCAATCGTTTTTTCACTGATGATAGGTGTATCTTGGTCTGCCATTTTATTTTGCTGCATTTCTTTGTATTTGGCAATTTGGTCACGGAAATAAGCAGCTTTTTCAAAATCTTCATCACGAGTAGCTTGTGCCTTGAGGTTTTCAGCTTCTACCAATCGTTGATCAATGACTTTTGGATCGACAAAGTTAAGTGTCAGATTCATCTTAGAGCCTGCTTCGTCTAGCAAGTCAATGGCCTTATCGGGCAAGAAGCGATCTTGGATATAACGATTGGACAAGACAGCCGCCGCTTCAATAGCATCATCTGTGTATTTAACGTGATGATAGTCTTCGTATTTCTTTTGAATGCCTTTTAGAATAGTAATGGTTTCTTCAACCGTTGGTTCATCAACTTTTACAGGCTGCATACGGCGTTCCAGTGCAGCATCTTTTTCGATAATCCGGTATTCATTGAGAGTTGTGGCACCGACTAATTGGAGTTCACCGCGAGCAAGTGCTGGTTTTAGGATGTTTCCAGCATCCATATTTCCATCGCCAGCAGAACCAGCTCCAACAATTTCGTGAATTTCATCAATGAATAATATAACATCTTGTCGAGAGCGAATTTCGTTCATGAGTTTTTGCATTCGTTCTTCAAATTGACCGCGGATACCAGTTCCTTGCACTAGGCTGACTACATCTAAACGGATGACTTCTTTTCCTTGAAGTTTATGTGGAACATCACCGTCCACAATCTTCTGTGCCAAGCCTTCTACAACAGCTGTTTTACCGACACCGGGCTCTCCTATGAGGACTGGATTGTTCTTTGTTCGACGGTTGAGAATTTCAATGACGCGGACGATTTCCTCATCACGACCGATCACGGGGTCAATTTCACCGCGCCGAGCAAATTCGGTTACATTGATACCAAATTCTTCTAGGAGGCCTTTAGGCTGTTGCGAAGCTTGCTGGCGTGCACCTCCACCTTGATTGGAACCGTAACCTCCATTGCCGTAACCACCTCCAGATTGAGTCGGAGGGGTTTGTGGTTCTTGATGATTTTGGAAATTTCCAAGATTATTAAAGAAATCATCAAATGGGTCTAAGTTGTTTTGATTATTCATATTGGTCATTCCACGAAACAGAGCATTATTGGGGTCTGTTTTCATGATTTGATAACAATTTTGACAGAGGTCAACTTGGTGTTGTTTTCCATTCACATTTGTGTAAAGGTGAATGGTTGATTCATTTATTTTACAATTTTGACAAAGCATGTGCTACCTCTTTCTTTTAAAATTTGTTTGACTAATACCAATTGGTCAATAATAGTCAAATTTCTTAGTTTTATTATAGCAGTATTCTAAAACATTGCAAGAATAAAGTGTTAAAAGACAGATTTTTGTACTGAAGCGTTTTATTTTGTGTTAAATTTATCAAAAACAGGGCTTTTACTGGTATTTCATCTTTCATTTGTGGTAAAATAGTAACGTATAAATGAATAGGAGAAGGAAAATGGAATCACATTTAGTAAGAATTATCAATCGTTTAGATGCTATGATAAAAGATGGCGGCAATTTGAAACGCAATTTTGAGCGTGACGGAGTTGTTGTAGCAGAAGTAGCTTATAGCTATGACGAAGAAAATGGCTCAGTATTCACTCTTCGTGATGTAGCAGCGCATGAAACTTATACATTTGACAGTATTGATTTGATTGCTATGGAAATTTATGAATTGTTGTATTAATTTGCTAGTCTCTAATAAGATATCCTCTAGGCACCTGCTTAGGGGGTATTTATTTTGTAATAATTTTTATTTATCTACCTTAGAATTGTCAGAAATTCTTAGAAAAAAGTGGTATACTAATAGTGATATCAAGCATATTTCTTGACAAACAGAAAAGGAGATAGTATGGATTTATCTCGGATAACATTATTAACAGAATATGAAATTGTCGGAATCGATCTAGAGGAAGCAAGTGTCCGTCATTTAGCTGATCTAGGGATTAAGATAGGCAGTTTTATTCAAGTCATTTCAAAAACAAACGACACAGCTATTCTCTTAGTTCGAGCTGCGAGGATTGCCTTGGATAATTCTATTTTGGAAAAGCTGGACGTTGTTCTGAAAGATAGCAACTGCTCAGCTCTTCCTTTATCTGAGTTAGCTGTTGGAGATGTGGCATACATTGAAGCAATTCATGCAGATGGTGTTTTAAAACGACGGTTGATGGACATGGGGTTGACCAAAAACACAAAAGTTCAGTTGCAGAAAGTCGCACCATTAGGTGATCCATTAGAAATTAAGTTGAGAGGTTACGATTTGACGTTGAGAAAGTCAGAAGCGAGTCTGGTTAGTGTTGTGAAAAGCGAAAAGGGAGCAAAAGGATGAAAGAATTAGCGCTTGCGGGAAATCCGAATAGTGGAAAGACCAGTTTATTTAACATTCTAACCGGTAGTAGCCAGCATGTGGGAAATTGGCCTGGTGTCACTGTCGAGAAGAAAAGTGGGTTATTTCGCAAAAATAAAGAAATCATTATCCAAGACCTACCGGGAATTTACTCCTTATCTCCTTATACTTCTGAAGAAGTGATTAGTAGAAATTATCTTTTAAGCGGTAATGCAGACGGGATTTTGGATGTAGTTGACGCAACCAATTTGGAACGAAATCTATACTTGAGCTTGCAATTGATTGAGACGGGGATTCCGGTTGTGCTGGCTTTAAATATGAGCGATGTCGTTGAAAAACAAGGGAAATGGATTGATACGACTAAATTAAGCTACCAGCTAGGAGTGCCGGTCGTAGCGACCAGTGCTTTGAAAAAGACAGGGATTGACCAAGTCATGCAGCAGGCCATGCGAGTGATGAATCAGGTAGAAGAGGCTTTCTATCCAGCTTACGACAATCATTTTGAAGCGGCTTTGTCAGAAATCATCCGTATTTTGGGGAATGCAGTGCCTCAAAAACAAGCTCGTTTTTATGCCATTAAGCTTTTTGAACGCGATAAAGAATTATCTGAACAGCTGGTATTGTCTGATTTTCAAAAAACAGAGATTGAAGATGCGATTCGGATTACGGAGGAAATCTACACTGAAGACGCAGAGACCATTGTTGTTAATGCGCGCTATGAGTTTATTGAGTCAGCAGTCAAAATGGCGCTGCAAGCCGATGTTACTAAATTAAGTTTGTCAGACAAGATTGACCGTATTGTGACCAATCGTTATTTAGCTTTACCAATCTTTGCGCTTGTTATGTGGTTGGTGTATTTCCTTTCTATTCAAACGATTGGAACGATGGGAACCGATTGGACAAACGACATCCTCTTTGGAGAATGGATTCCAAATGGTGTTAAATCATTGCTAGAGCAATTAGCTGTAGCCGACTGGCTTCAATCTTTAATCATTGATGGGATTATCGCAGGCTGCGGAGCTGTGCTAGGCTTTGTGCCTCAGATTTTTGTCTTATTTATCTGTTTGGGTATCTTGGAAGACATCGGCTATATGAGCCGGATTGCCTTTGTAATGGATCGAATCTTTCGGCGGTTTGGTTTATCTGGAAAATCCTTTATCCCCATGTTGATTTCGACGGGGTGTGGCGTTCCTGGTGTCATGGCGAGTAGAACCATTGAAAATGAACGTGACCGTAGAATTACCATTATGACAACAACCTTTATGCCTTGTTCTGCCAAGTTGCCAATTATTTCCTTGATTGCGGGAGCTTTCTTTCCTGACAATCCTTGGATTGCACCAAGCGCTTATTTTGTCGGAATGGGAGCGATTGTCTTATCAGGGATTGCTTTGAAAAAGACAGCGAGTCTCGGTGGAGCAGTAGCGCCCTTTATCATGGAGTTGCCGAGTTACCACCTGCCACAAGTCAAAACGGTTTTGCGCTATGCAGGGCAGAAGGCTTTGAGCTTCATTAAGCGTGCTGGAACGATTATCTTTGTGACCAATATTTTCATTTGGTTTGCTAGTTCCTATAACTTTAGCTTACAGGCGGTCGAAACAGAAGATAGTATTCTAGCTACCTTAGGAAAAGGATTAGCTTGGATCTTTACTCCTCTTGGCTTTGGCAATTGGCGAGCAACGGTTGCGGCTATTACCGGCTTATTGGCGAAGGAAACGGTGATTTCCACTTTTGGGATTTTGTATAAAGTGACAGACGCGACAGAGACTACCAAAGAGTTGTGGACCAATCTTCAACAGCATTATACGGCACTTTCCGCCTACTCATTCCTTGTCTTTAATCTGCTCTGCGCTCCTTGTTTTGCAGCGATTGGTGCGATTCATCGCGAAATGGGCAATGCAAAGTGGACGTGGATTGCCATATCTTTCCAAACGCTATTGGCTTATAATGTCAGCCTTGTGATTTACCAGTTTGGTCAAGCGTTGCTATATGGAAAAGGAATATCTTTTGGGACTATTTTTGCTTTGTTCGTTGTAGCAGTTGGTCTCTATTTCATCTTTAGAAAACCACGGAAAGAAAAAATAGAAGTTATCACTTTAGATAGTCTGACACATCAAATAGTATAGGAGAAATTATGTCCACGATTATTGTATTTATCATTATTTTAGTTTTAGCTGGCGCAGCGCTGCACCACATCATTAAGGGAAAGGGGAACTGTGGTGATTGTGACTGTCAATGTGAAATCAAAGAAAAAATGAGACAAAAATAAAGAGAAAACTAAAAACATGACAGAGGTTGTCAGGTCATTTGTTGTATGATTTATTAAAAAGAAGGAGAACATAACATGGTAAGACCTACTAGCAAGACTGAGTTGATCAGTGCAGCGACGCAGCAATATGCAAAGCTGCAGTCATTGATTTCCCAATTAACAGAAGAAGAGTTAAAGACTCCATTTGATTTTTCAAAAGATGAAAAAAAGAAAGAGGCGCATTGGAAGAGGGATAAAAACCTCAGAGATGTTCTCATTCATCTTTATGAGTGGCAGCAATTGCTTTTGGATTGGGTGCATTCCAATCAAAATGGTGTCGAAAAATCGTTTTTGCCAGCAGCTTATAATTGGAGAAACTATGGTGAGATGAATGTGGCATTTTGGCAAAAACATCAACAGACACCGCTAGAAGAAGCAATCAAATTGCTTCATCAATCACAGGAAAAAGTGCTAGCCCTGGCTGAAACCTTTACAAACGAAGAACTGTTTTCAAAGGGCGTCTATAAATGGGTTGGTGGGAGTACCCTTGGCTCCTACTTTGTCAGTTGCACATCGAGTCACTACGACTGGGCCATGAAGAAGCTGAAAGCACATCAAAAGAACTGTAAAAAAGTATAACTGGCAGCAAAAAAGAAAGAAACAATGGTCAAGTGAACCACATCTAATGTGTTTCACCTCGTCCGCCGGGCTGACGGAGCAAACCAAAAGAGCTTCATCTTTTCGACCGGGTCGACAGAGCCAATCCAAAGCGGTTCATTTTATCGACCAAGTCGACAAAGCGAACCTCACGTCATTTCATCCGAGAGTCAGTCTAGCTGTTTATAAAATAAATCGGTCCGTCAACTTAGCTGACGGACCGATTTTGTCTGAACTCATTGATATCTTATTTGCTGTTATCTCCCATTAGTAAGTCTTTTGGTTGCTTACTAAGGAGCGTGATTGAAGCAATGAGGACGGAAACGATGATAATCGCAAGTCCAAAGATGACCACCTTGGTCATATCATCAGGAGATACATGTACATTGAGGCTAGTGAGGGTCTTGTTAAAGCCATCCACTTCAGCCCCGCCTCCAAGATTGGCGCTCTTACCTTCTCGAGCTAGTTTTTCAGCAATACCACTGGTAACTTGTTTTAAAATGCTATTTCCCATCACCTTGCTGACAGCACTACCTGCAAAGTAAGCACCAATGAAGCTAAATATACTTACAAAGAGAACTTCTGTGATAAATTGGAAGAAAATCTTTGTTTTGCTAATTCCCATTGAAAGCATGATTCCCATTTCTTTTCTACGACCATTGATCCATAAGAACAAGACTAGCGTAAGAACAATCGCTCCAAAGATTAGAGTTCCGATTAAGAGGTTTCCAGTAACGCCGTAAATACCGTTAATAGAAGATTGAAGTGCTGGGAAGTTGCTTGTGCTCTTAACAAGGGTGTAGGCTTCCCAATCAATAGATGATATTTCTTTTACTTTCGCCATCACTTTATCAATGTCTTGGCTACCATTTACAAAGAAAGTAGCATCTTGATAAATAGCGTTTTTATCTGTTGAACCTTGTAAAGTTTTAGTCGTTTCTAAGTCTGTGATAAAGGTATTTTCATACAATTCTTGAGGACTAGAAACGCCTCCTTTATTTTTCCCGTCAAAAATTCCGATAACTGTCACTTTAGTAGTTTTATTAGCTTTACGAACGTTATCATAGTCATAAGTATTCGATTTTATATTAATCGTATCGCCGACTTTAAGTTTGTTCTTTTCTGCAAAATCTTTATGAATTAAAGCAACATTTTTGTCATTTTTGTTGATATGTCTACCTTCAACTAGTTTGAAGGTTCCCGCAGTAAATTTATCATCCTTCGATGAGTCATTGATCCCTGTTGCCATAATGGCACGACCGAATTTTTGCTTGCGATCTTCACTCAATTGCTGATCGCCGTCAGGCATTTCAACCAGTTGATGATCTATCAGATCCGCTACAATGTTCATGCGTTTGACATAGCCGGAAATACCGACAACTTTGCTAATCGTATCAATGTCTTCGCCTTTGAGATTTCCAGCACCGCGTGGTGTTCCTGGATTGACCTCACGGTTGATCTGCATGGAAAAGCTGCTGGTAATATTTTTAAATGTTTCTTTTGAAGCAGCGTCAGTCGCATTTTTAACAGCAATGCTGCCTAAGGTTAAGGTAGAGATGGCTAGCAGGATGAAAAAGATAATCAAGCTTTTGATTTTCTTGCGCCAGACATAAGCCAAAGCGTTTTTTATTGGTAACATATCATTTCTTCTCCTTGGGGTATCATTTCGCTTTCTTAGTGATTTCCACTAAGTTTTTATTTTTTAATTCGAGGACAACATCTGCTTGATCAGCCAGCTCTTTGCTGTGTGTCACCACAATGACACATTTCTTCTTCTCTTTGGCAGAGGTGATAAGAATGTCAATAATGTCCATGGCAGTAGCAGCGTCTAGATTCCCTGTTGGTTCATCGGCTAAGATAATCGGGGCTTCTGATGCCAAAGCACGTGCAATAGCCACCCGTTGCTGCTGACCGCCAGAGAGGCGCATGACATTGCGGTGAATCTCTTTCTCGCTCAAGCCTAACCGTAACAAGATTTCTTTATCTGCATGTGGATTGACCAAACGGACATTTTCAAGAGGGGTGAGATAGTCAATTAAATTATAATTTTGAAAGACCAAAGAGATTTGTTTGCTTCTGTGATGATTGTAGCCTTTCTCAGCAATGTCTTGATTTTCAAAGAGGATTTTCCCTTTTGTGGGAGTGTCAAGCCCTGCTAAAAGGGAAAGTAAGGTGGATTTTCCAGCACCAGATTTCCCGATGATGGCGTAAAATTTCCCTTTTTCAAATGAAGTCGTGATTTGTTGCAATACATTTTCTTGTAAAGTGTTGTACTGATAACTAACAGTATCTATTTTTAAAATCGTCATTTTTTGTCTCCTTAACTAATATCGGTTAAAATTTCCTTCGGTTTTTTATGTAAAATAATAGAGGACGAGCCCACTACGGCAAATAAGATAATGATGAGTAAAATGCCATAGGTCAACATCATCGTGGTCAGGTCTAACTGCGGTACCACATTTTCAAAGAGTGCCGCTGAATCAGCTCCGTCTTGTCCTTTCTTGATAAAGCCTTTAAAGACCATGGTAGCCAGATAAGAACCGCTAATCGTGGATAGAACCATGCTAAACACAGAGATGATGACAAGCTCTAGCACAAATTGAGACATAATCATTGTCTTTGAAATACCAAGCGACAGAAGCACTCCGATTTCATAAACTCTCTCTCGCAACCAAAACATAAGAATCAGGGCCAGAATGATGATACTGCCGATAATGATACTAAATGTTAGGACACGAACAATCTGTTTAAAACTTGTGATAGAAGAAGAGATAGTCTCAAATGCTTTCGTATTTTTAACAAGGTCTAACTTGCTCCAATCAATAGGCGCTTTCTTAACGGCAGTCACTACTTGGTCAATGTTCTTTGGATTAGCAACATAGTAAACTGCTGATGTGACCTGATAGTCAGTTGCTTTGTAGCCTGCTAAGCGTTGACTGGTTTCATAATCCAAATAAAGGGTATTTTCCGTTGCATCAGAACTCAATCCAGTTTGTTTTTCGTCTTTTTTACCAGAGAAAATCCCTGCAACTTCAACTTCTATTTCATTGCCATTTTTTGCATCACCGTCTCGCAATGATACGCCTTGCAGTTTGAATTTATCACCGACTTTGAGATGATTTTGCGTAGCTAATTTTTCATGAATCAACACTTTGGAGCGGTCACTTTTTTGAAGATGTTTTCCTTTTTCTAACTTAAAAACACCACTGACAAAGGTCGTTTCCAACTGAGAATTATTTGTGCCCAATGCTGCAACGAGATTGTTGAGGACAGGGTTTTGATTGTCTCTTGTAACACCTTGTTTTTTCTTAACAACAGTTTTATCTGTCAAACTTGCTAAAGCATCGTATTTGAAGTTGAATTTTGAAATTTCTTTATTCTCAAGTAATTTTTCTGCTGTTTTTAGTGAAAGTGGTCGTTCAAGTGTTTTGCTAGTTATTGTAAAGCCAGTATTTGATGCGTCATAGATTTTCTTTTCGATATTATTAGTCGTTCCCATAATAGAAAAGCTACTAGTTAAGGCAGTTGAAATGAGAGTAAGTATCAGAAATACAAGAAGAGTTTTAACTCTTTTTCTACTGATGTAATTCAAAGCCTGCTTGGCTATTTGCATAATTTTCTTCCCTTCTATATATTTTAAACTAAATCGGTACCGTGTTCTATGTTAAATCAGTTACCTTAAAATAGTTTTAAGGTTTAAGATAATTTTAAGTTTTTTAGCTCCTTTTTTTCTGTTTTTTGTGTAAATTTTCATAAAATAGTAGAAAAAGGTGGAAAGACAAGGTTGGTTTCGCTCTATAACTTTCTATAAAAAAAGTCTATAGGGCAAATGAATGAATTTCTGCTATAATAGTAATGAAGAAATTAGAAATGAGATGGATATGGCAAAGATAATCGACGGAAAAGCTTTGGCAGAAAAATTACAAGCACAACTAGCAGAGAAAGTTCGTAAACTAAAAGACCAAACAGGCTTAGTTCCTGGACTTGTAGTCATCTTGGTCGGCAATAACCCAGCTAGTCAAATCTATGTGAGAAATAAAGAACGGTCAGCTTTGGCTGCAGGACTTCGAAGCGAAGTGGTGCGTCTGCCAGAAACAACTAGTCAAGAAGAATTGCTTGCTTTGATAGACCAATACAATCAAGATTCAGCTTGGCACGGGATTTTAGTTCAGTTGCCACTGCCAAAGCATATTGAAGAAGAGGCAGTGTTGTTAGCAATTGACCCTGATAAAGATGTGGATGGCTTTCATCCAATGAATATGGGACGCCTTTGGAGTGGTCATCCTGTCATGATTCCCTCCACACCTGCTGGAATTATGGAAATGTTTCATGAGTACGGTGTAGAATTAGAAGGTAAACGTGCTGTTGTCATTGGACGGAGTAACATTGTCGGAAAGCCCATGGCACAGCTTTTACTTGCTAAAAATGCAACAGTAACTCTGACGCATTCACGGACACATCACTTGTCAGAGATTACAAAAGAAGCTGATATTTTAGTTGTAGCTATTGGTCGCGGACATTTTGTGACTAAAGATTTTGTCAAAGAAGGCGCGGTCGTGATTGATGTCGGTATGAATCGTGATGAAAATGGTAAATTGATTGGCGATGTGAAATTTGATGAAGTATCTGAAACCGCAAGTCTCATTACTCCTGTACCAAGAGGGGTTGGTCCGATGACCATTACCATGCTCATGGAGCAAACCTATCGAGCGTGCAAGCGGAGTTTGAAAAAATAAGAATGTCATGGGAGTGGGACAGACAGCCATGATTACTGCGAACTCCTCCACAGAAAGAGTGTAATCGTGAAAATTACGTATAAAAAATTGGTATTTCGTAAGAAATCAAATTTGTTACCCCACCCCTGCAAGGTTGAGTAGGTTTGTAAAAGCTGATAACATCAGCATAATAAAGGTCACTCAACTACTGCGTATTGAGTTTTATTCTAGAAAGTAAACGAGTCTGAGACAAAAATGTCCTAGACAGGCCTTTTTACCTTTATATAAAATAGAGGTAGACAAGGGGAATCGCAGTATGCAAAAGGAGAAAATAATGGAAGTGGTCAATTGTACATTATTAGAAAAGGTCGTTCAGCCACGTGCACTCAATAGTCACAAGGGGGATTACGGTCGTTTGTTGTTGATTGGCGGGACATATCCTTTTGGTGGAGCGATTATCATGGCAACCTTAGCTGCAGTTCATAGCGGAGCTGGTCTAGTGACGGTGGCGACGGATAGGGAAAATATCGCAGCTCTCCACGCTCATTTACCAGAAGCAATGGCTTTTGATGTACAAGATAAAAAGCTATTGACCGAGCAAGTCCAAAAAGCAGATGTAGTATTGATTGGATCAGGTTTAGCTGAAAGTAAACTTGAAAAAGCCGTTTTGCAGCTGGTAGTGAAACTTGTCAGTGAACATCAAATCTTCATCATGGACGGTGGAGCTATTTCTCTCTTTAGCAAAGAAGCTCTGCCATTTCCAAAAGCACAGACGATTTTTACTCCACATCAAAAAGAGTGGGAGCGGTTGAGCGGATTAAAGATAGCTGAGCAAACGGTTGAAAAAAGCCAAGAAGCTGTTAATTCCTTCCCTGCTGGAACTATCGTTGTTCAAAAGAAGCACGGAACGACTATTTTTCAAAGTGGAAATGGAAACCATTTTCAACTGACTATTGGTGGTCCTTATCAAGCAACGGGTGGCATGGGAGATACTCTGGCAGGCATGATTGCGGGTTTTGCAGGGCAGTTCAAGACTAGTTCTTTACTGGAACGTGTAGCAGCAGCAGTCTATCTGCATTCAGCCATTGCAGAGGAGTTAAGCAAGGAAAACTATGTAGTCTTGCCAACGGAAATCAGCAAAGAAATTCCTAAGTGGATGAAGAAGTTAACTAAAAATGAAAATATATTATAATGAAAAAGCCTGCAAAAATATTTAAAAACTTAGAAAGTTTAGATTTTCTTAGCTATTTATAAAAGTAATATTTAGCTCATGAGGCTTAGTACAAATTGAAAGGGAGAATAAACTTTTTCAATATCCACTATCTTATGAAAATTCATTGCATCTAATGAGGTTGAGATTTTTTATCTTGACCTTATTTTTTCTGTCTTACAAAATTATCACTTTTCTTTCTGAAAATGTAAGTTTATGTAATGGAAAAAATGGGAAATTTTCGATAAGATAATGCTTGTTGAAAAAAATGAAATGAAGAATTTATGATGTTACAATCTTTAAAGAAAGTATCAAATGCAACGAACTTGAAATTTTTAGCCATTTTACTTATGTTTTTAGATCATATCTACGAAATGTTTGGTGCTTTTGGCGCCCCGATGTGGCTAACAATGCTAGGACGCGTAGTTTTTCCTCTTTTTATGTTTCTGGCAGCTGATAGTTTTTATTATACGCATAATCGAAAAGCTTATTTGAAACGGTTGCTCTTTATGACATGGTTTATGATTATTGGAAACATGATTGTCAGTCAATTTTTCACTAATGGTCAAGTTGGGCTGGCGAATAATGCTTTTGGCGCCTTTTTCTTAGTGGGCATATCTAGCTGTGCTTGGGATTTGATGGTTGAGGGTATGAAAGAAAAGAAACTTTATTCATTCTGGAAAGGATTGGGCCTTTTTCATTTACCGATTCTTCTGGCTCTGCCGGCTTTGTTTCTATCAGGTTATCTAGCTAGTGAAAATATATCACCTCTTATGGTTCAAATTATTGCTTTTTTATCATGGCTATTCCGAACATTCTCGTGGTTGAAGGAGGGGATGTCATGGTTTACCTTGGTCTTCTCTTTTATCTCTTCCGCAGACACCGTATGGCACAAATGGTGACATTAACACTAGTCTCTTTATTTGTGTATCTAACAGATCCAACGTCTGTGCAATGGATGATGGTTTTTGCGGTTATTCCAATGTATTTTTACAACGGTGAAAAAGGTCGTGATATGAAGTTATTTTTCTACATTTTCTATCCTGCGCATATCTATCTTTTGTATATTTTGGCAAGTTTGTTGGGCTAGGCTCTGCTTAAGATATGGGAAACTAGTCTTTCCTTTTTCGTTGAGGGCTGGAAATGATTTTTTATAGATTGTTTGGTATAATAAAAATTATGAATAAAGAAGCATTACAGGAAATGAAAGGAGAGGAATGTCTGAGTATTTATCCGTGTCAACCTTGACCAAATACTTAAAATTAAAGTTTGATAAAGATCCTTATTTAGAACGAGTTTATCTGACGGGGCAAGTTTCTAATTTTCGTAGGCGACCTAATCACCAATATTTCTCTCTCAAAGATGAAAAAGCAGTCATTCAGGCAACAATTTGGGGTGGTGTTTATAAGAAGTTAGGTTTTGACTTGGAAGAGGGTATGAAGATTAATGTCATCGGTCGTGTTCAACTCTATGAACCTAGTGGATCTTATTCCATTATCATTGAAAAAGCGGAGCCAGACGGTATCGGAGCTTTGGCGATTCAGTTTGAGCAGCTCAAGAAAAAGCTAGGCGAGGAAGGGCTTTTTGAGGAGCGCTTTAAGCAAGCTTTACCGCAATTTCCAAAGAAAATTGGAGTAGTGACCAGTCCTAGTGGAGCAGTGATTCGCGATATTATCACAACTGTTAGTCGTCGTTTTCCGGGAGTTGAGATAATTCTTTATCCGACGAAGGTGCAAGGCGAAGGAGCGTCTGCTGAAGTAGCAGAAAATATTCGTCGTGCTAATGAGCGAAATGATTTAGATGTGCTCATTATCGGTCGAGGTGGTGGCTCAATTGAAGATCTCTGGGCATTTAATGAGGAAGTGGTTGTCCGTGCAATTTTTGAATCGCACATTCCGATCATTTCGAGTGTAGGGCATGAAACGGATACGACCTTGGCAGATTTTGTTGCAGATAGACGCGCTGCAACGCCGACGGCGGCTGCTGAATTAGCAACACCTGTAACAAAGCTGGATCTCCTAGCACACTTGCAGCAGCAACAAAATCGGTTAGCAGCTGCCATGTCTAATCGTCTTACTTACAATCGTGAGCGATTAGCTAAGCTGAGTCATTCTGTCATTTTTCGACAACCAGAACGACTATATGATAGCTACCTGCAAAAATTAGATCAACTTAATTTACGAATCAAGCAAAAAATTCGCGAATATTATAACGAGGAAGTGCAGCGAGCAAGGCTTTTACAACATCGTTTGGAGGCTCTGGCTCCCTTAAGGCAGGTTCAGATTTATCAAGAGCGTGTAGCTCAGTTGGAACGGCTTCTGCGTAGCAATATGGCAGTTGTTTATGACCATAAAGTGGCTGAAGTCAAGCGTCTGTCTGACGCTTTGCTCATGCTGGATACTAGCCGAATTGTGGCTCGGGGTTATGCTATTGTCAAAAAAGATGAACAGGTGTTAGAATCTATTGAGAAAGTCAATAAGAAAGATCAATTAACCATTTTGATGCGAGATGGTCAGATAGAAGTTGAGGTAAAAGATGTCGAAAGAAAAGAAATTTGAAGAAAATTTAGCAGACTTAGAAGTTATCGTACAGAAGTTAGAAAACGGAGATGTGGCTTTGGAAGAAGCGATTTCTGAGTTCCAAAAGGGGATGCAGCTTTCAAAAGAACTTCAAACAACCTTGGACAAAGCAGAAAAAACGCTGGTAAAGGTTATGCAGGCTGATGGCACAGAAACGGAAATGGAATGAAACAAGACGAAAAATTAGCTAGAATTGGACAGACTATCGAGGGATTTTATGCTCAAAAAGTGGTGTCTGCTGATTTGATAGAAGCAATCCTCTATTCTGTTAATGCAGGCGGTAAGCGAATTCGTCCTCTTTTACTTTTAGAATTATTAGAAGGTCTAGGACTGGAACTGACAGAAGCACATTTCCAAGTGGCAGCAGCACTTGAAATGATTCATACAGGCAGCTTGATTCATGATGATTTGCCGGCTATGGACGATGATGATTATCGTCGTGGTCGCTTGACCAGCCACAAGAAATTTGGCGAAGCAATGGCTATTTTAGCGGGAGATTCTCTCTTTTTGGATTCTTATGCCTTGATAGCAGAAGCGGCACTACCTAGTCAAATCAAGGTAAATTTGATTGCAGAATTGTCATTAGCGGCTGGAACTTTTGGTATGGTCGGGGGTCAAGTCCTTGATATGCAGGGCGAAGGAAAGGACATCAGTTTAGCAGAGTTGCAGAATATTCATGCCAATAAGACTGGCAAACTTCTGACCTATCCTTTTATTGTTGCGGGTTTGATTGCGGAAGTGGCACAGCCACAGCAGGAAAAATTAAGAAAAATTGGTCAATTACTTGGTTTAGCTTTTCAGGTGCGAGATGATATTTTAGATATCACAGCGAACTTTGAAGAGTTGGGGAAGACACCGCAGAAAGATGTGGCAGCAGAGAAAGCCACCTATCCAGCTATTTTGGGCTTGAATGGAGCAAGGCGATTCTTTGAAGAACAGCTAGAGGAAACAGAGCATTTATTGGCAGAAGTAGAAGCAGAGCTTGCTTTTTCAGGCGCGGCTATCAGAAAGATAATAGAAAGTTTAAAACTCAATGACGAAAGAAAGAGTAGATGTTCTAGCTTATAAGCAAGGGCTTTTTGAAACAAGAGAACAGGCCAAACGCGGTGTGATGGCGGGCTTAGTCGTTGCTGTTGCGAATGGTGAGCGTTTCGATAAACCTGGCGAGAAAATTGATGAGACCACTGAGTTAAAACTCAAAGGCGAAAAGCTCAAATATGTTAGCCGTGGTGGTTTAAAATTAGAAAAGGCTTTGCAGATTTTTGAAATTTCAGTTGAAAATCAGGTCACGTTGGACATTGGGGCATCAACGGGCGGTTTTACGGACGTCATGCTACAAAACGGGGCACGACAGGTCTATGCGGTAGATGTCGGCACCAATCAATTGGCTTGGAAATTGCGCCAAGATGAACGCGTCATCAGCATGGAGCAATTCAATTTTCGCTATGCAGAGGCGGCTGATTTTGAGGAGACACCTCGCTTTGCCTCCATTGATGTCAGCTTTATCTCGCTGCGACTCATTTTGCCAGCTCTGTATAAGATTTTGGCTGAAAATGGGAACGCTGTGGCACTCATCAAACCTCAGTTTGAAGCAGGTAGAGAGCAGATTGGTAAAAATGGGATTGTGAAAGATAAAAAAGTGCATCAAGCAGTTTTAGAAAAAGTAACGGACTTTATGGTTGAAGCAGGATTTTCTGTCCAAGGTCTGGATTTCTCCCCTATTCAAGGTGGGCATGGGAATGTGGAATTTTTAGCCTATTTGGAAAAAAATCCTCATCCTGAAAACCTAGTAAAAGCAATGATTACAACGGTCGTAGAGACAGCACATAAGGAATTTAAAGATGAATAAAAAGGAAAGATTAGAAAAAATTAGACATTTTGTGTCGGACTATGAAGTTGGGACACAAGAAGCAATTGTAGAATATCTGAAGAAATCAGGAATTACAGCAACACAGGCAACTGTTTCGCGTGATATTAAAGAATTGGGCATTGTCAAAATTCCGCTGAAAAATAACACTTATATTTATGAACTGCCGAAATCAGCTAGTACGAGTTTGAAGTTAGCAGACAATAATATCTTAAAGTTTGAGCTATTGGGAAATATGATCAATCTCAATCTTGTCCCTGGAAGCACAGCTTTTGTGAAGCGACAAATTGTAGAAGATTTTTCTAAGGACATTTTTAGTATTTTAGCCGATGATGACACGATTCTCCTTATTTTCCGTAGTGAAGAAATGGCTCATCAGGTATTGGAACAAATCAGAAATTGGTAGATAGCCTATGTTACTTGAAATTTCCATTAAAAATTTTGCAATTATTGAAGAGATTTCCCTCAATTTTGAGCAAGGCATGACCGTTTTGACAGGTGAAACAGGAGCTGGAAAGTCTATTATTATTGATGCTATGAACATGATGCTAGGAAGCCGCGCGACAACAGATGTGATTCGTCACGGTGCATCAAAAGCAGAGATTGAAGGGCTTTTTGCAATTGAGCAGAGTAAGGCTTTGGTTGAAATTTTTGAGCAGCAAGGGCTTGATATGACAGAGGAGCTGATTATTCGGCGGGAAATTTTTCAAAATGGGCGTAGTGTCAGTCGTATTAATGGTCAAATGGTTAATTTGTCTGTTTTGCGGGCTGTTGGACAGCATTTGGTGGATATTCACGGTCAGCACGATCAAGAAGAACTCATGCGACCACAACTCCATATTGCCATGTTGGATGAGTTTGGGGATGAAGCGTTTTTTAAACTCAAAGCGGATTATCAACAGACTTTTGATCAGTATCGTCAGTTGCGCAAGCAAATTGTAACGATTCAGAAGAATCAAGAAGAAAATAAAGCGCGGATTGACATGCTGGAATATCAAATTGCAGAGATTGAAGCAGCTAATTTAAAAGCGGGTGAAGATTTAGCTTTAAATCAAGAACGTGATAAGTTGCTCAATCATAAGCAGATTGCGGACACTTTGACCAATGCTTATGCCATGCTGGATGATGAAGAATTTTCTAGTTTAGCGAATGTTCGTTCTGCCATGAATGACATGGAAGCTATTGAAGACTATGACGCCACTTACAAAGAAATTGCGACCAACCTTTCTGAATCTTACTATGTGTTGGAAGATGTGACAAAGCGTTTGGAGGATATTCTAGAAGACTTGGATTTTGATGGTGGCCGTCTCTTAGAAGTAGAAAGTCGCCTAGATTTAATCTATAGTATTACTCGCAAATACGGCGGTCAAGTAGATGATGTCCTAGCTTATTTTGAGCAGATTTCTAAAGAATATGCTCTACTTACTGGGAAAAATCTTTCATCAGATGATTTGAACAAAGAGCTGAAAAAGCGAGAAAAAGACTTGGTTTCTCTAGCAAGCAGTCTTAGTCAGGCTCGGCACGAATTAGCCCAGCAGTTAGAAGCAGAGATTCAGCAAGAACTGCAAGACCTCTATATGGAAAAGGCGAATTTTCGAGTTCAATTTACCAAGGGAAAATTTAGCCGCGATGGGAATGAACACGTTGAATTTTATATTTCGACTAATCCCGGTGAAGATTACAAACCGCTCGTTAAGGTTGCTTCAGGTGGTGAATTGTCTCGTTTAATGTTGGCAATCAAGTCTGCTTTTTCTCGCAAGGAAGGCAAGACCAGTATTGTCTTTGATGAAGTAGATACAGGTGTATCGGGACGTGTTGCACAAGCTATTGCTCAAAAGATTCATAAAATTGGCTCCAATGGACAAGTTCTTGCCATCTCGCACCTACCACAAGTGATTGCCATTGCAGATTATCAATTTTTCATTGAGAAAATATCTGATGAACATTCGACCGTTTCAACTGTTCGCTTGTTATCAGATGAGGAGCGTGTCGAAGAAATTGCCAAAATGTTGGCGGGTGAAAATGTAACCCAAGCAGCCCTCACGCAGGCTAGAGAGCTCTTGAAAAAATGAAATACTCTTTGGCTTGTGCTAAATAGGTTGTTATCAGGAGGTAATCATGACAAATTATTTTGTAATTGGTGACGTACATGGAAAAGCAAAAATGCTAAAAGAATTACTCAAAAAATGGGATGGAGAAAGTCAGCTCATCTTTTTGGGAGATTTGATTGACCGTGGCGAGGACAGCCGAGTGGTTTTAGAGTGTGTGAAAAGTCTTGTCGACAAGCAAGGAGCGATTTGTATTTCTGGGAATCACGAATACATGTTTTTAACTTGGCTGGACAATCCTGAGAGCGGCTATGCTCATTATCGTCGCAATGGCGGTGACACAACAATCAATTCCATTTTGGGGCGACCTTTAGATACTCCTGTTGATGGAGTTGAAGACGCGAAGCGCGTGTCGGAAGAGGCGCCAGACCTCGTGTCTTTTATTCGTCAGATGCCTTTCTTTGTTGAAACAGATAACTATATTTTTGTACACGCTGGAGTTGACTTAACTTTAAAAGATTGGCATGAAACAAGCGATTATCAAAAGGTTTGGATACGTGAGCCCTTTCATCAAGGTCTTAATCAAACAGGAAAGATAATTGTATTTGGGCATACTCCGACTTTTTATCTTTTTTCTGAGATGCCTGGGACAAGTCACCTTTGGCAAACGCAGGATCAAAAAATTGGCATGGATGGCGGTGCTGTCTATGGCGGTGTTCTCCACGGAGTTTTATTTGGAAATGAGGGAATTTTAGAACATCATTTCATCACAAATGATCGTTTCGCGGTAGAGGATAATTAGAAGTTGAGGATGATAAAAGAGCTGGAGAAAATTCATTTAAGGTTTTCTCCAGCTCTTTTATATTATTTCCCAGCTACATTTTTTACATCTTCAATCATCAATTTTGTTGATTCGAGTCCGCCTCCGCTGAGGTACCAGAGGTCAGATGTCAAGTTTACAATAGTTTTGTTTTTAGCAGCATTTGTTTCTTGGATCAGTGAGTTATTCAGTAAGTCTTTATTGGCCGAATTGTCCCCACCGATAGCAAGAGTGCGGTTCAGAACAAAGATAATGTCTGGATTGATTTGTTTGATGCTTTCAAAGCTGACTTCTTGTCCATGTCTTGATTCTTTGATTTTAGCATCTGTTAGTTTGAATTTCAAAGTACTGTAAAGGAAAGCAAAACGTGATTTAGCTCCGAAAGCAGATATTGCACCTTCATTTAACATCATCGCAAGAGCATTTTTATTTGATTTTTCATTGGCAGCAACAACGGTTTGAATTTCCTTGTCTAATGTAGCTAATTCACTTTTAGCTTTTTTGGTTCCGTCTTCTCCAAAGATACTTGCTAAAGAAAGGATGTTTTTCTTGGTAGAACCCCAGTAGTCTTTGTTGTCTGTTTGGAATAATACAGTAGGGGCAATTTCCTTGAGTTTCTTGACATATTGAGCTGTACGACCAGAAGCAATAATCAAGTCTGGTTTTAAAGCTGCGATAGCTTCCATATTCGGTTCTTTCATGCCACCTACATTTTTAATGCTACTTGGTAAATTTTTTAAGTAAGCAGGCAGAGTCTTCTTTGGCATACCGACAATGTTGCTTTCTTTGCTCAAAGCACGAATGGTATCGGCTGCACCTAAATCGAGTGTTACAATTTTTTTAGGGTTGGTTGGAACTTTAACTTCACCATTTGCTGTTTGAACAGTGACTTGGCTTGCAGCAGAAGAGGAAGTAGTTGTCTTTGAAGTTTGTTTATTGGCACCACAAGCTGCTAAAAGCACAACAGCAACTGCTGTGAAGAGAGATAGAAGTAGTGTTTTTGTATTCTGTTTCATTAGAAATCCTCCAATTTTAATATTATAAATAAACACAGATTTTCTTACCATTGATTTCCCCAAGGGTAATGTCCATTTCATACAATGGATCTAAAATTTCTTTTCTCATGACCTGATTGGTTGTACCTTGATAAAAGACTTTTCCGTCTTTAAAGGCGACAATTTCATCAACATACTGACTGGCAATATTGATGTCATGAATGACAATGATAATCGTTTTTCCTAAGTCATCAACGAGAGACCGCAAGATTTTCATCATAGAAATACTTTGCTTAATATCTAGATTGTTTAGTGGTTCGTCCAAAAGGATAAAATCAGTGTCTTGAGCGAGTATCATGGCGATAAAAACGCGCTGCAATTGACCTCCGGAGAGTGTATCAATAAAACGGTTTCTTAAATCAAGAATGTCCAGATATTCAAGTGCTTGCTCTACTTTTTTGAAATCTTCTTTTGTCAAACGATCCTGACTATAAGGAAAGCGACCGAAGGAAACCAATTCTTCAACCGTTAATTTAGATTGATAATTGATTTTCTGTTTTAAAATGGTTAATTCTTTGGCGAGCTCTTTTGAGTTCCAAGCTTCAATTTCTTTTCCCTTGATACTGAGAAAACCTTGATCTTTCTTGAGCAAACGGCTCATAATGGAAAGCAGCGTTGATTTTCCAGCACCATTTGGTCCAATAAAGGCGGTGAATTTGCTCGGTGAAATATTCAGTTGAATATCTTCTAAAATTGCTTGATTTCCAAATGATTTGCCAACGTTTTTTAATTGCATTCTAGCGTTTTGCCTCCTTAGCTAAAAGATAAAAGAAGAATAACCCTCCGACAAGCTCAATGACCATGCTGACATTGATTTGGAGCTGAAAGACGCGCTCTACCAGCATTTGCCCAGTAGTTAGAGAAAGAAAACCGAGTAAAATTGCTACTGAGAATAACCATTTGTGTTGGTATTCTTTGATTAACAGATAGGCTAAATTGGACATCATAAAGCCGAAGAACATCATAGGTCCAACGAGAGCAGTTGTCGTTGAAGTCAGCAAAACAATTGCCCATAGTATCTTTTTTTGCTCTTTTTCAACTTCTACACCTAAAATAGTAGCTGTCTTTTTATCCAAATGAAAGATATTCAAAATAGCGTTCTTCTTTAACAAATACAAACCTGCTAGTCCAATGATAATTGCAGCGACAGATAGAATATCCATATTCATTCGTTGAAAGGAAGGAAATAGTTTTGTCTGCAGTTTATCATATTCATTAGGATTCATTAGCACCTGCAAGAATGTACTGGCGCTTCTAAAGAGTGTCCCTAGTGCCATGCAAATCAATAAAATAAATACAAATCCTTGCTGAAGTAACTTTTTTAATGCAGGTTGCAGGCAGAAAAAGAAGCCACACTGTATGAGTAAGACTAAGATAAACTCAAGCAAAGGATGACCAGTATTGCCGATGAATTTGCTAGCAAAGAAAAGATAAATCGTCTGCATAAAGACATAGAGAGATTCCATTCCAAGAATGCTTGGTGTTAAAAAACGATTCTCTGTGATTGTTTGAAAGCTGATTGTAGCAAGACCTCCAGTTATGGCGACTAAGAGATAGGCTAGTAACTTTTGCGAGCGCAATTTCATAATAAAACCTGTTAAAGGATAGTCCATTGGCATGAGATATAACAAGCCACTCAAGCTAGCTACCAAAAGCAATAAAAGTAAGCGATTTCTTGTTTGACTCTTCATTTTATTCATGAGCAGCACCTCGCCATAAAAGATATACGAAAGCCAAACTACCTAAAATTCCTAAAATCAAGCTGACGGAAACTTCGTAAGGGCGAATGACTAGACGAGCTACAATATCACAGACCAAGATGAGACAGGAACCAGTTAATGCGGTCAGTCCCTTAATGCGTGTGATATGGTCACCATAAAATTTCCGAATGATGTTTGGAACAATGACTCCGATAAATGGAAGAGAGCCGACTGTAATCATCGTCACACTTGTCGTCAATGCAATGAGAAACAACGTCATTCCCTCCATTTGGTAAAAGGAAATGCCTAGATTATGACTAGCGTCTTCCCCTAGATTCATAATGGTAAACGTGGCTGATAGCTTCCATACTGCAATCAAGATGATTAAACTTAAAAATAACCATTCATATTGATGTTTCTGAATCATGGAAAAAGAGCCTTGTGTCCATGAAGTCATGCTTTGGACAAGATCAAAACGATAAGCAATGATTTCTCCAGCTGCACTAATCACCCCACTATAAATAATTCCGACAAGCGGTAACAACCATTTTTCTTTAAATGAGAATTTTCTGATAAATCTAATAAAAATAATCGTAAAAAAAATAGCAGATACAAAAGCAAATAGCATTTTTTGCGCTAATGTGGCTGACGGAAAGAAAAATAAACTAAGCAACATACCAAATTTCGCAGCCTCGACCGTTCCAGCTGTACTAGGAGCAGCAAAATGATTTTGTGTAACAGTCTGCATAAGAAGCCCGGCAATGCTCATGCTAGAGCCTGCTAGGAGAATGCTAATTGTCCTTGGCAAGCGTGACTCCCAAAATAGCAGCCCGGTCTGCTTATCTCCATGTAGCAGCTGCCACCACGAAAAGTGACTAGAACCAACTGTAATTGAAATCATAACCAGAGCGAGACAAAGAATTCCTAAAAATTTTGTCTGTTTCATTTATCAACCCTTTCTTCAAAGCAACAGCTTCAATAAGATACATCACTAGGCTAACAAAAAAATAAAACAGTGTCAATTATTTTCTGAAAATTTAATAATTCTGTTTATTTAGAAAAATAGAAAGCTCTACACACCTTTTACACATTTTATCCAGAAAAATTATTCCACAAAAAGTTATTTTTTTGATATAATAAATTAAATAGATAAAATTTATAAAAGTAGGAAAACCATGACAAAAATCAAAATTGTAACGGATTCATCTATTACGATTGAACCGCAAGTTGTAGAGGATTTAGAGATTACAATCGTCCCTTTGTCTGTAATGGTAGACGGTGTTGTTTATTCAGATTCTGACTTAAAAGAAGGAGAATTTCTTCGTTTGATGCAGTCAAGCAAAAATCTACCGAAAACTAGTCAACCACCAGTTGGTGTTTTTGCAGAAATCTTTGAAACACTCGGAGAAACTGCCGATAAAATCATTTCTATCCATATGTCGCATGCTTTGTCTGGAACGGTCGAAGCTGCACGACAAGGGGCAACCTTGGCAAATGTAGATGTAACAGTGATTGATAGCTCTTTTACGGATCAAGCTTTGAAGTTTCAAGTGGTTGAAGCTGCAAAACTAGCAAAAGAAGGTGCAGACTTTGATGTTATTTTAGCAAGAATCGAAGAAGTACGTGAAAAAACAGAATTGTATATCGGTGTGTCAACGCTTGAAAATCTTGTAAAAGGTGGTCGTATTGGTCGTGTGACTGGGCTTCTCAGTTCGTTGCTTAATATTCGAGTAGTTATGCAAATGAAAAACCATGAATTACAACCGATTGTTAAGGGGCGTGGTGTAAAAACCTTCAAAAAATGGGTTAATGATTTAGTTGAAAGCTTAAAAGATAAAAAAGTAGCAGAGATTGGAATTTCGTATGCAGGAACTGCCGAATTGGCGAACGAAATGAAACAGATTTTGCAACCGTGTGTGGAAAAAACGATTTCTGTTTTGGAGACTGGTTCTATTATTCAAACACATACAGGTGAAAATGCGTGGGCAATCCTCGTTCGCTATGAATAAGTTTGATATTTTTGGAAAAATTGAAAAAAGTTCGTTTTGTGCTTGACCTAATAACATTTTTTAGATATGATAATACTTGTTAGAGTTAGTGACTACTAATTCATAAAATATTTTGGAGGATTTGTTAAATGGCTAACAAACAAGATTTGATTGCAAAAGTAGCAGAAGCTACAGAATTGACTAAGAAAGATTCAGCAGCAGCAGTTGACGCTGTATTTGCAGCAGTAACTGAATACCTTGCAGCTGGTGAAAAAGTTCAATTGATTGGTTTTGGTAACTTTGAAGTTCGTGAACGTGCAGCTCGTAAAGGTCGCAACCCACAAACTGGTGCAGAAATCACAATTGCAGCTTCTAAAGTACCAGCATTTAAAGCAGGTAAAGCTCTTAAAGACGCTGTTAAATAATCTTGATTTTAAAAGCCTATTGTATCAACGTTTTGACGTTGTGCAATAGGCTTTTTTTGTTGCTTTGGGGCAAAGTTAGGGAGATTATCTGTTTAATAGTTTAACAATATGTACGTCTATTTTTGAGTGATGTGTGTAAGTAGTTATATAATAGACATAGAATCTGAAAGATAACTATTTTTAATGTTCAATTATTTTCAATGATTTTTTGCAATTAAATGATTTTATAAAATTATTCCAAGTCAGATTATTGATTGAGGGAAAAAATCTTTAGATAAAAATTCTTATTTACAATCATTCTTAATAGTCAAGATAGCTAATACGTGATATAATGTAGGTAGCTAGTAAGAATAGGGAAGAAGAATATGAAAGAACATAAGCACCATCTGGACCAGAAAAAAGAGTACTATCAAGATGTACTAAACCATTTGAGAGAAAAAGGAGTCCGTATTACAGAGACTCGAAAGGCTGTGATTGATTTTATTATCCAAAGCCATGATCATCCCAGTGCTGATATGATTTATCAGGCTCTACTGCCTGCATTTCCAAATATGAGCCTGGCAACAGTTTACAATAATCTCAAGGTTCTCATTGATGAGGGATTTGTTTCCGAGCTTAAGGTCCGGAATGATACTACAACTTATTACGATTTTATGGGCCATCAGCACCTTAATGTTATATGCGAAAAATGCGGTCGGATTGCTGATATGGATTTAGATTTACCAGATGTTCAGCAAGAAGCTGCAGACCAGACGGGATATCAGATCACTAAGAGTCAAATGGTGGTCTATGGTATCTGTCCAGATTGTGTGGCTAGACAGCAGGAAGCTAGTTAATAATAGAGGGGAAGTTAGGATTGCTTTCCCTTTTTGCTAGCTCCAATATTTTGGTTAAAAAAATCACAAATATCTTACTGAGACTAGCTTTTTAAGGAAAAATTTTGTAAAATATAATGGTAGCTGTATGACAGTTTTCAAAAATTAAAGGAGAATTTCTAATGGTAAAATTAGTTTTTGCTCGCCACGGTGAGTCTGAATGGAACAAAGCAAACCTCTTTACAGGTTGGGCTGATGTTGATTTGTCTGAAAAAGGGACGCAACAAGCTATTGATGCTGGTAAATTGATTAAAGAAGCTGGTATTGAGTTTGACCAAGCTTACACATCTGTTTTGACACGCGCTATCAAAACAACAAATCTTGCCCTTGAAGCGGCAGGTCAACTTTGGGTGCCAGTTGAAAAGTCATGGCGTTTGAATGAACGTCACTATGGTGGTTTGACAGGTCAAAACAAAGCTGAAGCAGCTGAAAAATGGGGTGACGAACAAGTTCATATTTGGCGTCGTTCTTATGATGTATTGCCACCAGCTATGGCAAAAGATGATCAATATTCAGCACACACTGACCGTCGTTATGCAAATCTTGATGACTCAGTTATTCCAGATGCAGAAAACTTAAAAGTAACCTTGGAACGCGCTCTTCCATTCTGGGAAGATAAAATCGCTCCAGCTTTGAAAGACGGTAAAAATGTATTCGTAGGTGCACATGGTAATTCTATCCGTGCCCTTGTAAAACACATCAAACAATTGTCAGATGACGAAATCATGAATGTGGAAATTCCTAACTTCCCACCACTTGTATTTGAATTTGATGAAAAATTGAATCTTGTCAACGAATACTATCTTGGGAAATAAGTCCAATATAATATTAAGAGGCTCTGCGTAAGCAGGGCTTTTTAATATCATGCAAAGCTTTCATTTTTTAGCTGTGTTTTTTATCAATGTTTTCCATTTTCCACGACTTCATTTAGGTGGATTTATGGTACAATAAAAGATAGCATTTTGACTAGAATGAGAGATACCATGTCTAAGAAAAAAAGAACATTTAATAGCCATTCAATCCCACGACGCTTGAATTTATTATTTGGAATTGTGATTTTACTGTTTATGAGTTTAATTGTGCGTTTGGGCTATATGCAGGTTGTCCATAGGAATTTTTATACAAAAAAATTAGCGACAGCTAGTAAGACTAAGGTGACGACCAGCTCGGTTCGGGGGCAGATTTATGATGCGAGTGGGAAACCGTTGGTTGAGAATACAACCAAGCAAGTCGTTTCTTTCACACGTAGCAACAAAATGACGGCTGCAAAGATTAAAGAAATTGCTCAAAAATTGCTTCCATTGGTTTCTATTTCCAACGCAGACGTTACTGAGCGTCAACAAGTAGATTATTATTTGGCAGACAGCGAGGTTTATAAGAAGGTCGTTAATCAGCTGCCTAAAAATAAAAAATATGGTACAGATGGAAATCGTTTGGCAGAGTCTCAGATTTATAATAATGCCGTTAAGAGTGTTGATGTAGCAAAGTTAAACTACTCAGATGAAGATAAAAAAGCTATTTATTTGTTCAGTCAGATGAATGCTATTTCTAATTTTGAAACGGGAAATATTCGTACGGATAATTTATCAGCTGATCAGATTGCGACAATCGCCTCTAGCTCGAAAGAACTGTCTGGTATCAGTATTACCACCAGCTGGGACAGGAAAGTGTTGGATACTTCTTTGGCTTCTATTATCGGAAGTGTTTCAAGTGAAAAGGCAGGGCTACCCGCAGAAGAAGTGGATACTTATTTGAAAAAAGGATATTCCCTTAATGATCGTGTTGGAACGAGTTATTTGGAAAAACAATATGAGTCTACACTTCAAGGAAAACGCGCAGTCAAAGAAATCAATCTTGATAAAAATGGAAATATGGAAAGCGTGAAAAATATTTCCAATGGTAGTAAGGGAAATAATTTAAAATTAACAACAGATTTAGCTTTTCAGAACGGTGTAGAAGACATTTTGAGAAAGTATTTTAGTGCGGAATTAGCGAGCGGAAATGCGACATATTCTGAAGGCGTATATGCTGTTGCGATGAATCCTAAAACAGGTGCTATTTTAGCCATGGCTGGTCTGAAGCACGATACCAATACAGGAGAACTAACAACAGACTCTCTTGGAACGATTATGAACAACTTTGTACCGGGTTCTGTGGTGAAAGGAGCTACTTTAACAGCTGGCTGGGAATCTGGAGCCATCACAGGAAATCAAGTCATGACGGATCAACCAATTTCTTTTGGAGGCTCCTCTGCCATCACTTCTTGGTTCACACAATATGGAGCTCGTCAAATTACGGCTTTAGAGGCACTAGAATATTCATCCAATACTTATATGGTTCAACTAGCTTTAAATATGATGGGAACGCCTTATACGCCCAATATGGCGATTGATTTGACGAATTTGGATTCCTCTATGGACAAATTGCGTAAAGCTTTTGCTCAATATGGTTTGGGAGCATCTACAGGAATTGATTTACCAAGTGAATCAGAAGGTTACACACCTAAGAAATATACGTTTGCGAACTACTTAACCAATGCTTTTGGGCAGTTTGATAACTATACTCCAATGCAGTTGGCGCAATATGCTGCAACGGTGGCTAATGGCGGTACTCGTATTGCACCACACTTAGTAGAAGGAATTTATGACAACAATGAGACGGGCGGGCTTGGAAAGCTGATTGAATCCAAGTCAACCAAAGAGCTGAATAAAGTTGATATTTCAAAAGAGAATATGGATTTGATTCGACAAGGTTTTTATCAGGTAGTTCATGGTACAAGCGGATTTACTACAGGGCGTACTTTGTCACAAGGTGAAGCAGTGCCGATTAGCGCCAAAACAGGGACGGCAGAAACCTTTGCAGGTGGAAAGGAAGCCATTAATACGAATGTAGTGGCTTATGCGCCAAGTAACAACCCGCAGATTGCAGTGGCAGTTGTGTTCCCGCACAATACAAACTTATCGTCAACCGTTAGCCATAGTATAACTCGTGATATTATTAACTTGTATCATCAACAGCATCCAATGAATTAGAAAGGATACTATGCTTTATCCAACACCAATTGCAAAATTGATTGATAGCTTTTCAAAATTACCAGGAATTGGCATAAAAACAGCAACGCGTTTGGCGTTTTATACCATTGGTATGAGTGATGATGATGTCAATGAATTTGCTAAAAATTTGCTTGCAGCAAAACGTGAGCTGACCTATTGTTCTATTTGTGGTAATCTAACGGATGATGATCCTTGTGCTATCTGCACCGATGAGACACGGGATCAATCTACTATTTTGGTTGTAGAAGATAGCCAAGATGTATCTGCTATGGAAAATATTCAAGAATACCATGGTTTGTACCATGTTTTGCAGGGATTGATTTCTCCTATGAATGGTATTGGACCAGACGACATCAATCTGAAAAGTCTCATTACACGGTTGATGGATAGTGAGGTAACAGAGGTAATTGTGGCAACCAATGCGACAGCAGATGGGGAAGCGACTTCCATGTATATCTCGAGGGTGTTAAAGCCAGCTGGTATCAAGGTAACGCGCCTGGCTCGTGGATTAGCAGTTGGTTCTGATATTGAATATGCAGACGAAGTGACGCTGCTTCGGGCTATTGAGAATCGCACGGAATTGTAAAAAAGAAAATAGGGCTCTCCTTTAAAAGAAAATGGAAGCTCTTTTTCTATTCAAAAACAATCTAAAATATGATATACTAAAAAGCGATTAAATTTGTAGATTTCTTTTAAGATAAGAAGGTTAGGTATAAAAATGGCAAAACAACAAATTATTCTCCTTTACGGTGGTCGCAGTGCCGAACGAAAGGTCTCTGTCTTATCAGCGGAGAGTGTCATGCGTGCGATTGACTATGATAAATTTTTTGTGAAGACTTATTTCATCACACAAGCAGGTGATTTCATCAAGACGCAAGAATTTTCAAGCAGACCTGCTGATGATGAAAAATTGATGACAAATGATACCGTCATTGAGAGTCAAAAAATGAAGCCGAGTGATATTTACGAAGAAGGAGCTGTTGTGTTCCCCGTTCTTCATGGTCCAATGGGAGAGGACGGGTCTATCCAAGGATTTCTTGAAGTGTTGAAAATGCCTTATGTGGGTTGCAATATCCTTTCTTCTAGTGTGGCTATGGATAAAATCACGACTAAACGTGTATTAGCTTCTGCTGGCATTCCGCAAGTTCCCTATGTAGCAGTGATTGAAGGGGAAAATATAGACGAAAAGATTGCAGCAGTAGAAGCCAATCTAACTTATCCAGTTTTTACAAAACCGTCAAATATGGGCTCTAGTGTCGGCATTTCTAAGTCTGAAAATCAAGATGAATTGCGCTCTGCTCTTGAATTGGCTTTCAAATATGATAGCCGTGTCTTGATTGAGCAAGGTGTCAATGCGCGTGAAATTGAAGTTGGTTTACTTGGAAATGAAGGAGCCAAAAGCAGTTTTCCAGGTGAGGTAGTGAAAGATGTTGCTTTCTATGACTACGAAGCCAAGTACATTGACAACAAAATTACCATGGATATTCCTGCAAAACTCTCTGAAGATGTCATTGCCACTATGCGGCAATATGCAGAAAAAGCTTTCCATGCTATTGGCGGTGTTGGTTTAGCTCGCTGCGATTTCTTTTATACTGATAAGGGCGAGATTTTCCTTAATGAGTTAAACACGATGCCAGGTTTCACTCAATGGTCGATGTATCCGTTGCTTTGGGAAAATATGGGCATTTCTTATACAGATTTGATTGAGAAATTAGTTCTCTTAGCGCAAGAAACATTTGCAAAACATGAAGAGCATTTGTTGTAAGACAAGATTGAAAGAGCCGAAAGGTTCTTTTTTCTATTGTTTTAGTATGTCTTTGGCGAGTGTGTGTAAAAGTAGGTTATTCTGTGGTATAATGAGAGAGTTAGAGAAATTTAAGACATATAGGTGAAAAAATGCAATTAACGTTCTATGAAGTAGCTTCTGTATTGAAAGCACAAAATGATGTTCATCAATTTCCAGATTGTACATTTGGAAAGGCAGAATTTGACAGTCGATTGATTGGAGAGGGAGACTTGTTTGTTCCTCTTAAAGGAGCACGTGACGGGCACGATTTTATTGTGACGGCATTTGAAAATGGTGCTGTGGCAACCTTGTCAGAAAAAGAATTGGACGACTATCCTTATATTTTAGTTGATAATGTGTTGGCAGCATTGCAGCGTTTGGCACAGTATTATCTGGAAAAAATGAAGGTAGATGTCTTTGCAGTTACGGGTTCTAACGGTAAGACGACGACCAAAGATATGCTGGCTCACCTCTTGTCAACAACTTACAAGACTTATAAAACGCAAGGAAACTACAATAATGAAATTGGTCTTCCTTATACGGTTTTACACATGCCAGATGACACCGAAAAATTGGTTTTGGAAATGGGGCAAGATCACATGGGAGATATTCATCTCCTATCCACAATTGCGCCGCCAAAAGTAGGTATTGTGACGCTGATTGGCGAAGCGCATTTAGAATTCTTTAAAAGTCGTCATGAAATTGCAAAAGGAAAAATGCAAATTGTCGACGGCATGAAAGACGGGGCTCTTTTGATTGTTCCAGCGGACAAGATTATTAATGATTTTCTACCGAGCCAGCTAAATGTAGTCCGTTTTGGTCCAGACGAAGATATTTTCCTAACGAAATTAGAAGAACGAAAAGATAGTTTGACTTTTGAAACCAATTTCTTAGATAACGCCATTGACCTTCCAGTAACTGGGAAATACAATGCAACAAATGCCATGATTGCAGCTTATGTGGCATTGAAAGAAGGAGTAACACAAGATAAGATCCAAAAAGCATTTGCAACGCTTGAATTAACACGAAATCGCACCGAGTGGAAGAAAGCTAAAAATGGTGCGGATCTCCTTTCAGATGTTTACAATGCCAATCCAACCGCTATGCGATTGATTTTAGAGACATTTTCAACGATTCCGTTTAATGAAAAAGGTAGGAAACTGGCAGTTTTAGCTGATATGAAAGAATTGGGGGCTGATTCTAAACAAATGCACGGTGCCATGATAACCAGCCTAAATCCAGAAATTCTCTCAGAAATTTTCCTTTATGGAGAGGACATGGCTGCTCTATTTGCCTATGCTAAGGAAAATTTCCCGCCTGGAAAAGCCCATTATTTTGTAAAAAATGCTGAAAAAGATCAATTTTCTGACTTAGTCAAGGCTGTTAAAGAAGCACTCAAACCAACGGACCAATTGCTGATAAAAGGAAGTAACTCTATGAACTTAGCTAGTTTAGTGGAGGAATTGGAGAATGAAGGGTAACAATAAAGTACAGTATCTTGCCCTCCTTCGTGGTGTGATGCCAACAGGACCAAATCGGATCCCTAAGATGAGTGATTTGGTTCAAATGTTGGAACAATCTGGTTTAGATAATGTTTCAAGTTATATTCAATCAGGCAATGTGATTTGCGAAACAAGCCTACCAGCTGAAGAATTAGCACAACACATGCATCAGGTGATATTGGAAAGCATTGGTGCAAATTTATCCATTATCGTAAAAGAAAAGTCCGATTTAGAAAGGGCTATTTTAGGAAATCCCTTTTCTGAGGAGTTGGATTCGTCACGGATTCATCTCGTTTTTACAAACAATTACATTTCAACGGAGCAATTGGCAGAACTGCAAGTAATGAACTTTATGGACGAAATATTTGCAGTTGGAACTGCTTGCCTTTATATGTATTTACCAAGAGCTGCTAGAAAAAAGAAGTTAAATAATAATTTTCTTGAAAAGAAGTTAGGTATTGTCGCTACAACAAGAAAGCTAAGTGTTATCAAAGAATTAAGTAATAGGATGGATGAGTAGGAGATGAATCTACAAGAATTTTTTACAAGTCATAAAACGGAGGCCCCTCAATTAACTCCATTTTGGTATGGAATGATGTTTTTAGGAATCATTTATGTCATGTATAGTGCTGTAAAATATCATAAAAACAGGCGCTATCAGAACTTTTTGAAAGCTGTACAAGGTTTACAAATTTTAGTGCTTTATGGCTGGTATATTGTGACCTTGTCACCAATTTCTGAATCACTTCCTTTTTATCATTGCAGATTGGCGATGTTTGCTGTTTTGCTACTGCCCGATTCTTCAACCTATAAACAGTATTTTGCGCTTTTAGGAGTATTTGGACCTATTTGTGCATTGGTCTATCCTTTATTTGACCCATTTGCTTTTCCTCACATCACTTTAGTCTCCTATTTGATTGGTCACTATGCTCTTTTGGGAAATTCTCTCACCTATTTGCTGAATCATTATGATAGCGAGTTATTGAGTTTACGGCGAATTGGAGAGATTAGCTTTAGTATGAATCTTTTATTACTATTTGTAAATTTGGTGAGTGGTGGAAATTATGGATTTTTGAAAGTACCACCTTTAGTTGGAAGTCATGGAATGATTGCTAACTATATTTTTGTTTCATTGACCTTGATTTTAGCAATTTTCGTGGTTTCTCTGATTTTTAAACAAATTAGACAAGAACAAGAAGAAGCAGTAAGACAGGAAAATTAAACTATGCTGAATGATTTTTTAACGACTCAAAAGACAGCACCACCTCCCATTTCTGCTATGGGCTATGTGACGATGATAGGAATTCTCTTGTTCCTCATTTATATTTCAGTTCGCTATGCGCAAACCCCACTGTATCAAAAAATTTTTAAATATTTACAAGCTTTTCAATTAGTTATACTTTATTCTTGGTATTTTGGTTTCCATATTTCATTTGCAAATAATCTGCCTTTTTATCATTGCCGCTTAGCCATGTTTGCCATGTTGCTGCTGCCAGATAAATGCCGAAGCAAACAGTATTTTGCTCTTTTAGGTGTCAGCGGGGCGATTTTTGCCATTGGTTATCCAGTTTTTGACCCCTATGATTTTCCGCATATCACTAGTTTTTCATTTCTTCTGGGGCATTACTGCCTCTTGATTAATTCGCTGGTTTATCTTATCAACCACTATGACAAGCAGATTTTGAAGAAGTATGTGATTGTAGGCTACACTTTTGCCTTGGATTTGTTTTTAGTTGGTGTCAATGTCGTAACTGGTGGAAATTATGGATTGATGACTCATCCCCCGCTTATAAAAGGAGACCGGATCTGGGTGAATTACGTACTTGTCTCACTGGTTCTGGCCACCGCTTTGCTCCTTTTTGATGAATATTTTAAAAGGCGATGGAAAAAGCAATCAAAATTAGTTTAAAGCTTTAAGCATTACATCCTCTGTCAAATTTATTTGGCAGGATTTTTTATTGTTTTTTCTCAATGTAAAAAAATTTTGCTAGATTTTATAAACGAAAATAGTAAAATAAAAGTAGAAAGATAGGAGTGAGGTAATGGAAATTGGAAGAAAGTTAAAAGAAGCACGTCAGATGAGTGGCTTGACACAGGAAAATGTCGCAGAAAAATTAAATGTATCTAGACAAACCATCTCAAATTGGGAAACAGAAAAATTTTATCCGGATATGTTATATGTTTTGCAGTTAAGTGATTTATACCAGGTTAGCTTGGATGAATTGCTGAAAGGAGATGAGCGCATGATTCAGCACTTAGAAGATTCGACGAACGTTGTAAAGAGCAACCAAAAGATTTTACTGGCTTTTATATGTAATATTTGTCTTTTATTCCTTTTCTTTATTTTTATCTACATTTTTTAAATATTTTGCAATAACTTTTTTATATATAATAAGGAAAAATGGAGAGTTTATGGAAAAAATTGGAAATGATTATCATATCCCTGTCTTATATTATGAAACCTTAGATAATTTAGTTATAAATCCTGATGGTATCTATATAGACTGTACACTTGGTGGTGGAAGTCATTCAGAAGGAATTTTAGAAAGATTATCTGATAAAGGTCTTCTTATATCTATTGACCAAGATACTAATGCAATAGAATATTCTAAAAAGAGATTAGAAAAATTTGGTTCAAAATGGAAAGTCTTTAAGGGAAATTTTGAAAACATTGATACTATTGCCTATATGGTTGGAGTTGATAAAGTTGATGGTATCCTAATGGATATAGGTGTATCTTCTAAACAACTTGATGACCCTGAAAGAGGTTTTTCATATAGATATGATGTAAAATTAGATATGAGAATGAACACAGAGCAAAAAATTTCTGCCTATGATGTTGTAAATACTTATTCAGAGGAGCAACTATCAAAGATAATTTTTGAATATGGAGAAGAAAGACATGCTAGAAAAATTGCAAAGCTTATAGTTGAAGAAAGAAAATCTTCTCCAATAGAAAAAACTTCTGATTTAATTACTTTAATTAAAAGAGCTTATCCAGAAAGAGCTTCAAAGCATCCAGCTAAAAAGACTTTTCAAGCTATTAGAATTGAAGTAAATAGAGAACTAGAAGTTTTAGAAAATGCTATGTCTAAGGCAGTTGAACTTTTAAAAGTTGGAGGAAGACTAGCCATTATAACTTTCCATTCATTAGAAGATAGAATAGTGAAAAATAAATTTAAAGACTTAGCAACTGCTTGTAAGTGCCCAAAGGACATTCCTATCTGTGTATGTGGTGGAGTAAAAAAATTTGAAATCATCACAAAAAAGCCTATAATACCAATAGATGATGAGTTAAAAAATAATAATAGAGCTCACTCATCAAAACTTAGAATTTTAGAAAGGATACTCGACTAATATGAGGTATATTACTATTGTTTTTGCTCTTTGTATTCTTGGAATTTGGCTTTTTAATGTAAAAACTCTAAGAGAAGTAACAAGCCTTGAAAAAGAATTAAAAATAGCAAATGAAAATTTAGAAGAATTAGAAAAAGAATTGGATAAAAAAATAATGTTTTATGATGCTAAACTAGATTTAGACAAAATAAGAAAAGATATGGAAGCCAAAGGAATGAAAGTAAGCGATGAAGTCATTTACTTTGAAATTGAGGAATAAGTTGCTACATTTATCAAATGATAACATAGGGAGGTCTGGATTGAATAATAAGATATTAGATAAAGTTATCAATATAGCACAAGAACAGATTAGTAAAATAAAAGTAGAAGAGAAGAAATTGCTAAAAAGCACTTCAAAAAATTGGTCTATTGAATCTAATGAATATGATGATATGTATACTTATAGGATACTTTGTGATATTCTTAAAGACATTCTCCATGTTGATGAGGAGTATATTGAATGGTATAATCAAGTATTTTATGAGTACTACCATAGCACTGCTAGTGGTTATTATGATGAGTTCCCAGATTGTATTCAAAATTGTATTAGTAAAGCTAAAACAGATAGAAGTAAAAAGCTTTAATAGAGCTTATATCTATTCTGATAGTTTGGTGTAATGAGGAATAAAATGTTAAAAGTATCTGATATTATACAAATAAAAATTGATAAAATAGTCTTTGGTGGAGAAGGATTAGGATATTATAATGGCTTTGCTGTTTTTGTTCCTATGTCTATACCTGAAGATGAACTTGAAATAGAAATAATTTCTGTAAAAAAAACTTATGCTAGAGGTCTGATTAAAAATATTATCAAGGCTTCACCTGAAAGAATAGACAGCCATAAATTTACTTTTGAAGATTTTTATGGCTGTGATTTTGCTATGCTTAAGTATGAAAGTCAATTAAAATATAAAAGACTTATGG